>Ga0208040_1000185_pt1 | contig 84267 bp, 78 predicted proteins | sample AD_UKC083_MetaG_FD_184431 | JGI IMG/M metagenome (GOLD analysis project Ga0208040, IMG submission 184431) | Active sludge microbial communities of municipal wastewater-treating anaerobic digesters from USA - AD_UKC083_MetaG (SPAdes) (version 2) | ecosystem: Engineered > Bioreactor > Anaerobic >...
TCAACTGGGGTGGCTGATGGGACTTGAACCCACAACATCTGCTTCCACAGAGCAGCGCTCTAACCAATTGAGCTACAGCCACCATTCAACGAACACAATTATACATATAAAGTAGATATATTTCCTCTTAAATATTCGTTAGTTGGTAGATAATCTTGTCCAATTATTAAAATCCAAAAACCTATCTGAATATGTAAACGTATATTTATCCCCTACCCCATCAATATAGGATGAAATATAGTAGAAAATATATGGGTGGTATAGAAATATTACAGGTGTTTGTTCAACAACTACTTTTTGAAATTCATTGTAGTGAATTAATCTCTTTTCTTCATTTAATTCATTTCTACCCTCTTCCAAAGCTCTGTCAGCTCTAACCTGGTCAAAACCCGATATATTTAAGCCGGGAGAATCCTTTTGAGCAGAATGCCATAATACATATCTATCGGGATCCCTGCCTACCTCTTGTCCATAGAGCAGTATTTCAAAGTTTCTTGGTTCAATAACATCTTTGAGTATCTTTGATGAATCAACTCTGTTAATACTAACTGCTATACCAAGTTTATCTTCCCAATAATCCTTTATCTTTTCAGCTAATTCTTTATGAGCCGGAAGATCAGGTATTGTTAATGATACTTCAATATTCATTAATTCTTCCGGAAAATCTTCATCATATTTATCTATAATAAGACTTCTATCCGTAAATACTGATCTGCTGATCGGTCCCTGTACAGCCACACCTCTATCTGTAATTAATTTCTCTATGGGCAGTACTTTTTCCATTTTCTGTCTTACTTCCTGTTCTGTAAATTTATCGTTTCTCAGATTAAAATACAGGCCGTAGTAAATGCCTTGTAGGGGAAATCTATAATCATTAAAAGATTCCACTTTCAATGGATTTAATGAAGTAAATCCATCAATCTCTCCTAAACGTGCTGCTGTCAAAATCTCCTCATCATTAGAATAATACCTAAACACTATCTTCTTTATATCTATATCTTTGTTGGTGCTGGCTAACACCACTTGCCTAATAATGTTTCCTGTCCTTTTTATTCTAACTACTCTGAAATCACCGCTCGATATAGGTTTAAGAGAATTCATTTTCTCTTCTGCTTCTTGAGGCATTACTCCCACAGTTAATAGTGAAAGGAATGGTGCATATTTATTGGGCAGTGTATATCTCACTGTTAAATCATCAACCTTATCTGTAGCTACACCCGATAAATCCTGTACTTTAAATGAGGTATATATTAGGTCATCTGCTGTAATTCTAGTACCGTCTGTCCACTTCTGATTATCTTTTATCTTTATTGTATATATTAAACCATCAGGGGACACAGACCAGGTTTCAGCTAGATCGGGAACTGTTGAACCATAGATATCATATTTAAACAATCCTCTGTATATTAACCCTGATATCATACGGTCATTTTGAGATTTGGCTTTACTGGGCAGAAATGATTCAGGTTGTCCTGTAATACCTTCTGTATATTTAGGAGTAGGCGTTATTGCCAATATAATTGAATATATTGCTAAAAATATGTTTTTTAATATTTCCATAGTACGAGGCAATTTTATCAAATTTATACTAATTTTGATGTATAAAAGAATGTTGGATGTATATATAAGTATCTGTTACAATGTTATCTCTAACAAGCACGATTGATAATATATTAAGAGTTGGCCATTTAGGCCCCATCGTCTAACGGTCAGGACGTCGGGTTTTCATCCCGGTAATCGGAGTTCGATTCTCCGTGGGGTCACCAAGGAGTCTTTTTGTACTACTTTAGCCTTAGAAAGCTGATAGATAGGCTTCAAATCAGGTGTTCCACTAACTAAATCCTCATAAGTTGGGAGTGTATTAAAAAATGCACTAAATGCTTGACCTGCATCAAGTGGATTTGTTGTATCTGCAAGAACTCTCCAAGGGTGTTCCATTACTAACTCACAATACTTAATGAACTTACTAACTTTCATCTCCTCGTGTTCCTCCTTATTTCTCTCTGGTATCAGTTGTGACTGTTCGTCATCAAGTTCCTGGTACTCTTTGCCTAAGTCCTTCTGTAGTGCGGGAGATGTGCCCCCAACAGTAGGTAGTAATTCCTTTATTTGTTGTTTTCTTTCTCTTATCTCAACCAGTCTTTTCTCTATGTCCAGAGCCTCTGTATTGGCTTCTGACTCTTTTTCTTTCCACACAGATAATACAGAATCTCTAATTTCTTTTTTGTGCTCGTCTGTAAATTCAAGCGAATGAGCAAAATCCAATACTGTATTCTCAAGGTCACTTGCTTTTACACTAAATCTGCTATGACCTCTTGAGCAATGGTATGCTGGGAACTTCTTACCAGACTTGCCTGTAGAGGCACTTGCTTTCAATGGTTTTTTGCAAACTGGACAAAGTATGTATTTTTTATATGGATATTTTGGATTGTTAAATAGCCTAAGTATAGGTTTTTGGTTTTTTAGAATTTGTATTCTTTCCCCGTCAACTTTTATCACAACTTTACCTCTGTTAGCCTTGTTAAAAAGGTCTACGGACACCAGTTCTTTACTGTAGGGGTCTTTTAGTGGTCCTACTTTTATTCTCCCATCAGCTCCCCATCTCTCAACAAAGATACCAGCGTATATGGGATTGGAAATGTAATCACGCATCTGACCAACCTTTAGCTTTATTCCACTGATTTTACCTACTGGTGTTTTTGAGCCATTTGTATTTTCTTTCCACCTAGTCCTAGTTCTACTGACATACCCAAGTTTATTGACAATATCAACTATTTGCTGGTCGGTATATTCACTGTTTGCTCTCAATTCAAACATTTTGATTACCCAACCTGCTTCTGGTTCTTTTGGTTCTAAAATTGACCTTAGACCAGCTGGAGTGCTAACTTTTATGTTCTCATAGCCAAAGTTGGCGTTTCTACCCCTGTAGCCTTGTTTTATGTAGTTGAATTGAGCACCAATTAGTTTGTTAAGTGTTTTATTGTAGTCCTCTTTTGCACCGTCTGCTTCATCTGCTTCTATTTTGTCCGTATTTCCTACCTCACTCCACCTGTAATCATCTGTAGTAAAACCGAGATGAGATAAGCCAGACTTCTTAACACCAAAAGTCATTTTAGTGTCCTGTATGGCAACATCATACTTTTCCAATTCCTCTTTGATTCTAAATAAATCAGCTTGCCCTTTTCTTGTTAGCCTACTTACATTGGCGAATAGCAATAAACCAACTTTATTATCTGGGTTCTCACAAAAATCAATCATATCGTTGAACCTGTGTCTTTCCTCCTTAGCTCCAGATTCAACTAACCTGAATGTTTTTATGACTTTTTTAAGGGAAACTTCATTTTCCTGCAAAAAACTTTCACATTGCTCTTGTTGATTTTTATGCGGGTCACCTACTATTGCCTGTTTGGGGTCAGATGCCCTTGTACAGATGACTATGTTGTCTTTTCCTTTTACTTTAGGATAGTTTGGTATCATTTTTGTCCTCTTTCTTTTTAACTATCCTAGCTCGCGCGGAAATAGTGAACTTGCGTCTTAGTTTATTGTCAATAATATCAACTAAAGATTTACTTAGTTTTTTATAGTTTTCGTATACTTGATATGCAAATGATTTGTCCATCATATTACCCTTACTTTACCTAGAAAAGTAGACTCGTGTCCCACTACTACAGCATTTTCTAGTAGTTTCATTATATCAATGTTTTGTTATGGAGTTAATAAATTTGATGCTTATAGAAAGAAAAACGCCACAAGATAGAGGGAAATTGGATTTCCATACCTTATGGCGTTTGACTGAGTGGGTTTCGGGTCCGAAAATGATTAGCTTACGACTTCAAGCCCAAAGGCTTCAACGGCTTCGTCAAGGGAGGTCATAAACTCTTGTTCCCAACGAGCCGATTCGTCATTGCCCCATTGAATGCCGTTTGAAAACGGAACCCAGATTGCACCGCTGTGTACTTCGTGTCCTTCCAGAAGGCGTTCCAGCAAGGCATAACTGCCAGTCATAAACTTGAACGCACCGTGTTCGGGACGAGAGAAAGTGAACACAGGGGTAATGGGCGGGAGCTGAGGACGAGGCAGTCCCTTAGCTTCGCATTCTGCGAGAAGCTGATAACGCTCCTGCATCTTTTCGTAAACTGCTTCGGTAACAATTGCAACAACACCGTTATTGCTTCCTTTGTAATAGGTAGCCATTTCAACACTCCTTATTTTGGTAGTTAGGTCCTTTTTATAGGTCCCTAAAGTTGAATAAATATGACCCTATTAACCACTCAGTTATGTGATAATTATATCACCAATACCCTATAGTGTCAATTAGAATTCTCTGACACCAAATGTGTATTCACTATCCTCTTTGTTTCTAAAGGCAATATCAAACTGTGACCACCTTTCAAGAAACCAAACGCTCATCTTTAGGTCGCCAGATTCAATTGCTCTTACAACATTTTGTAATGCTTTTAACTTTAGATAATCTCTGGCAATGCTCATTCTGTAAAAAAACTCGGCATCATCTTTCATAAAATTGTAAAAAGATTGCCTTGAGATTTGTGCTAGGTCACAAGCTTGACTGATGTTTCCACCGTCTTTTATTACCTGCTCAAGTATTTTGACAGTTGGCTCTGTTAAAACAGTTGGACGACCTATGTTATTTTCCTCGTGTACATTTCTCATAATATAGTTCCATTATTCAATGGTTAAATTAAACATAACCAAATTCCCCTTGATTTGGGGCTAAATTATTACTTATTTTTATTTGTTCTAAGGATTTAGCAGTACTTACTACTGATTCTACAAAGGTGTTCCACTCCTGTAGGAGATAGCTCACCAGTTACTGTCTTCTTCAACACTATTTATTCCATGCCGGTTTTATGCATTCAAATGTCCAGTTATGCTCCTTACTGCATCTACTCTTCATAAACCATACTGCATTAAACTGCGTATAGAATGAATATATCATTAGTATAATAAATATAATTCTTTGATACTTCTTAAAGTCTAAGTTCATTATATAAACAATAAGACCGGCTATGGGTATCCACTCCGTGTATAATCCGTAACCAAATCTATCTGCACCATACCAGCACCACCATGTAGATAACCATAGCATTGTACCTATGAAAGAGATAGAAAGAAATGAGAGCAGTAAATCTGTATAATTTTTATTCTTTTGAATTAATAATCTGTATATTCCATAAAATGATAATGCTAGAGGGGGTGTGATAAACAGAAAACTTCTTGAAGGACTAAACATATTTCCCAATAATCCATCCCAAAGTGGAGTATTAAAATCTGTATCTCCCCTGGCAATGTATTCATTTGTTATTGGGGACCCGTAAACAAAATAATAATAGAGTGCTAAACATAATACAGATATTCCGGCAGTAAGAAAATATAATAATACTTCCCTTTTATATTTAATGAATATAAACGTTGTTATTACTAATATAAATAGTATATTTGTTGGCCTGGATATAAAAGATAGTCCGCACAACAACCCCAACCATTTTACTATCTTAGGATTATCCTTTGCCTTTATTAATAACAATATTAATAATGAATTTATTAACAGAGAGCTTGTATGCTGCCATAAACTTCTGCTTGATATCGAATATATGTTTGTTCCCAAGGCATAGAATAATAAATACAAATAAGTAAATTTACTCTCTTTTACATCCCTATGTTTGTTAATTTGATCAATAATTAAATAAAATAAACCAACTGATAATGCAGTATACAAACTGGCAGACAGCCTTCCTAAAAGTAATATGTTTAAAAGATTTTCCTGATATAAAAGAGTTGGTATTTTATTCATAACCAACGGTAGGTAATATAAAGGGACAGCCATAAGACCGGATAAAATAGGATAAGAAGAATAGTATCTATCATCTATCTTTGTCAACGAATGTGGTTTATTATTTCCTTCTACTCTACGCATTGCCTTTACTGTACTATCGCTGAAATATATCTTACCCTTCGTAATAATTTCATAGGGAAGGAATGTATTTGAAGTTACATCATATGACGTTAACATACGTCTGTATGTTCCCGTTTTAACACTATTATCATAGTCAAAGTAAAGATTGGATATATAGAATAAAAAAGCAATAAAAGATATTAGTATAAACCTTTGATATTTCTTCAATTTCATACTTACATAAATATAATTTAATATACCATTATACTTATCCAAAATAGGATAAGGAAAATATATTTAATATCGGGTATAATTCATCGTATGGATAATAATAAGAATAATACTGTATTTTTTATTATTGCAGTAATACTAATAATCTCCACCTTTATATTCAGCCGTTACATGAGCAGCAGACAAGGAAAGGGAGGTTCTTCATCCGATGAAAATACAAAAGAAAGTACTGCATCGGAATCAATGCTTGATACTGTATCAAAAAGCGAAATAACAAGAGCAATAAAAAATTTTGGTTCTGCGAGCAGTAAGGCAGGATCCGAACTTAAAATTACTGATAAAAAATACCAGGCCGTAATACATACAAACTACGGTGATATGAAAATAGATTTGTATGCTGATAAAACACCGTTAACTGTTCTGAACTTTGTATCCCTGGCTAAAAGCAATTTCTATAACAACACGATATTTCATAGGGTAATTAAAGGTTTTATGATACAAGGAGGGGATCCCGGAGGCGACGGTACCGGAGGTCCCGGGTATACATTTGAAGATGAACCTTTTGAAGGAAACTATGATAGAGGAGTATTGGCTATGGCTAACAGGGGACCGGATACAAACGGTAGTCAGTTTTTTATAATGCATCAGAACTATAATCTACCTAAGGATTATGTGATTTTTGGAAAATTAACAGAAGGTTTTGATGTATTGGATAAAATCGCAGATGTTTCTGTAATTGCAGGTCCTTCGGGGGAGAATTCCATGCCTGTAGATTCTATCATCGTTAATTCGATAGAAATTATTGAGACTTCTCTGTAAATAAAACTACTCTCTAACCTACAAATACATTGTTGAAGAATAAATATATTCCCAACAACTGAGATGAAAATAATATTATAGTTAAAATCCAATATAAATATGTTTTTTCCGCAATTTTTGATATCCCAAATAAAAAAATAGGATAAGCTAATAATGCCAGTCTGTTAAAACTGAGAAATGTACCGGAACTGATGGGAATGATTATCTGAGCCAATGAAAATAGCCAGATAGTATAGGGTATTTTTCTATATGAGTACCTTAAGCATAACAGGCTTACTAGAAAGAATAATATTTCATGTATTCTTCTATAAATAGTCGTATCTCCGTTTCTTACTGCTTTTATAATAGGTGCAATAAATCCAATAATAAAAGCTTTTATATCTTTTCCCGTACCTACTATTTCTCTACCCCACTTCTCCTGTGCTTCAAAAAAAATATTGTAAGATCCGAAATTATTCTGAAGATATAGAAAATACAACAATATTCCCGAAAATGAAAGAATCGAAGTAGCTATAATACTAAATACATGCTTCTTAATATTTACAGGTATTTCTTTAAATCCGTTTGATACATTATATGTATAGTCAAAGATGATAATAATACCCAATGATATTCCTGATACCTTTACTGCAGATAGCAACCCTGCCATTACAGCAGCATATAAATACCTCTTATTTAGAAGAAAATATAATCCTACGAGAGAAATAAATATATACAAAGCGTCTACATAATTTGCTTGAAGAAAAAATGCAGAGGGAAAGGAAAGGAACATAATTAATATCGGTATTCTTTTTTTAACCTCAATCTTCATATAATCCATGAGAACATATGCACCTGCTAATAATCCTAATAATATTAAAATGTTAATTCTGTAGGATAGGGTAAATGGAAAAACATAATCCAATACTCTAATAATCATAGGGTAAAGAGGAAAGAATGCTTGGAGGGGAAACTCGTATCCCTGTGTAGCTATTTTAATGTAGTGCATTCCATCCCATGCCCATCCCCAGAGTGCAAAACATACTTCTTTTATACTGTGATTCTTGACATCAGTATGACCTAATCTATCCAGTATTAATAAATATCCATTTATAATAATTAGGTATAACGCCCAAACAATAATAATTTCTTTTATCTTCTTTCTGTCTATTTTTAACCCCATATGAAATATATTACCCTATCGTGGTAAGATATTGTAAGTGCGATTTTACATAGCTTATAAATACAGAGGAATTGAGGATAAGGAAGGTCTTAAACACGACCTTGACGCTATCTCTAATACTATAAAGTCTCTGGGGCATGAAACATTTGTCCTGGGAAGAGATGTGCAAAGATGGGGTAAGAATTCCTACTCATCAGTAATAAACACAATACCTGCAATACTGGAAAATTTAAATAAAAGCGATATTCTTTTTGCTTTTATAAACAGTAATACCAGAAGCTGGGGTTTAACTTTTGAGTTGATATGCGCAAAGTTAAAAAGAAAATCAATATACTATGCAGTTAGAGAAGGAATTAAATGCAGAGTTTCCAAAGATAATAGTCATATCATACATTATTCTGATATAAACGATTTAACAAATAAAATAAAAGAAATAAATCTCTGAAATCAATATTATGGAAATTTTTTCATTTAAAGGATAAAATACACACTGCACTTGTTAGGGGGCGTAGCTCAGTGGTAGAGCAGCGGCCTTTTAAGCCGCGTGTCGAGGGTCCGATCCCCTCCGCCCTCACCATAATATCAACATTCCCCCCTACTCAAAGGGTTATAGGCAAGTATTACGGTTCTGAGTGACCATTTTGGGTTATCCTTATTTATCATAGTTTTATATCGGAATACGCTAATTAAGGTTGTCGGTTCTAGACCGTAAGGGTATATGGCAAATCCCAATGTTCTACACAGCACTATTCACACTGATTTACATCCTAGAGAAATGGAAGTTCTTCAATATCAGGCTATCTTGGCAACAATTTCGTTAACTTTAGGCATGATTTGTTTTCGTAACATAGCATGAGAAAGCGTAGCTACACCGTCTTCAAAAGTTGTATCTAGTGCTTGGCTAAGAACTTTTTCTGCCTCAGAATTGGTAGCAAATAAAACGCTTTCAGCACTTTCGAGGTTAATTAGGTTAAGAAACGACCAAGCGGCACCCATTTTTGATGCTAGATCCTTAACACATTGTTTTATATGCTCTTTATCTTTCAAAATTCCGTCACCCCAAACTATTAATTGGTAAGCCCCTATCTTCCATCCAGTACCAAATTCCTTTGCATCGTTTTCAAGAGCCAAGGCTAGGTCACTTTCAATTTCTTTAGTTGCATAATCAAACATTTCACGAATTAGATTTTTATCTAAGTTGAACTCTTTTTCCAAAAAGCTAACCGCTTCTTTGTCTCTTTCACACGAATTGGTTGCTATAAAATTTAAGGTATTATGAAAAATTGCTCCGTAAAGTAGTTTGGCGTGTTCGGAAAGAGGTTTTTCGCCAGCTTGTACATATCTTTCTACAACAATGGTTGCCGCAGCACCTATTAACTCGTTTTGTATTTTTGCCGTAGGAAACTCTTTTTCCGGTTCACCTTTACGGTGATCGATAACCTCCAACACATCTTCTGCCTTAACACATCCAGGCATTCCCTTCATTGACGATGCATCAACTAATATAAACTTATCCCATTCGTTGCTTGGATTATCTTCTCTTTGAGGGATCTCAATATCATGTTTATCAATGAAATACCCAGCTTCCGATTGAGGTTCTCCTGAAACCCACCCCTCTGCTTCCTTTCCTTGTCTTTTTAATAGCTCTGCATAAGCGAGTGTACAAGATGTTCCATCTAAATCAGGATTAACTTTAGCTGTTATTAGTATCTTGGTTATTAATTTATTCTACTGAATAAACTAGGTATTTTCTATAGGGGTTATGAGACCCTAATGTTCCGTAGTATAGTCACAGTATGACTACAGTTAAAACCCAACGAGACGAGGATTGTGAAAATGTTGAATAAAGAGAACAACCTTATGAACTATACCGGGATAATTATCGAGGAAAGCCTTAAAGATAAAAACGTTCTTAAGGAAATTCACATAACTACAACCGAGGTCGAACAAGTTACTGAAGAGCACAAGACCCCATGGATAAAGCAGTGGACTTTACATACTTTTGAAGTAGAGGAAAGCAAAGCAGAGGATTTTGCGAAGATTCTAAGTAAGGCTCTAGAAACGGAACATAAATGGTACGCGGATTATAAGAATGCAGAATTTCATTACATCGTTTTCGCCAATCACGTTTTTAAGGTAAATCGAAAAAACCATCAACAGTACGAAGATGCTAAAAAATACGGGTTGAGTTTAGGTATACCTGAATATCAGCTCGATTTCACTCCAAGCATCATGTAGCTATAGGATGACTCACTCCACTTTGTGTGTTATTATCCCCAATCAGACGGCTAAATAGGCCAAACTCAAAAAAAATCTCTATAAAAAATAATGAGAACAGAAAGGAAGAAAATGATTGGCAAGCTTAGTATCGTAAACACCCTCGGAGGGATTTATTATCAGTTGGACGCATGGCCAACTCAAAAAGATGCCACAATGTCGAAAGGCTCATACTACATTTTCGAGGACGTCATCTATGGCTCATCACGCGAAGAACCATTCCTAAGTATCGGAAAGGGAACAGGGGGAGAAGCGGAGGCTCAAAGACTTGAATCGCCGGGACAATACGCGATAAATATTCGTTCTTCGGACATTGATCAGCTTTATGATCTACGAATACATCTCCTAGCCATGCTCACGAGTACTTCCATTTCACAGGCAGAACCACGAAAGTCGATTCTACAAATTCTGAAAAATATCTTTGGAAGGAAAGGAAATAAGTCGTGAACGTATATAGCAAGTTTGTGGAGACAGGACCTTTAGATAAGATGTGTAAGGGTCAAAAATTTGCAGAAGAATTATGTTGTTGTATCGGTGTACTCCGCACTGCATATGTGGCAATCCTCCACATTGATAACGGAACGATTACTGCTCAGAGTAGATGGGTTACAGGCACAGCGGACTCCCCTGCAAGGGAAGCGACAACAATTCGAAATGTCTGCAAATTATCGTCGGAAATGCTAATTAGCGGGGCAGGTACCAATGGATATGTCATTACGTCCCCGTACGCTGATGTTAATAAACAAGATTTGATAGCAGGTGCGGCAATTAATGGGACTGTAGTAATAGTGGGGAATGTTGCAGCCGAGCACGCGAAACTCCTGGCACTTCTGACTCTTTATCACCTGGAAATCGGTGAATTAGAATTGGATCATACAGGGGTAGAGTGTGCAAATCGAAGAATCTTAGAAACAATTCGAGATTCGCTTACTGTTCCACCAAGAAAACGGGGGTTGACACTTGACCAATCTAATGAGTTCTGTACCAGAGGCCATCCTTACACGAGATATGTAGTGTCCTCTAAAATTCCGGGGGAAAGAAAAAGGTACTGGCATCTAAAATTAAGTTATCCAGACCAATTCCTACTATGGCTTTCTAACCATATGAGAGTGGAAATATGCAACGAACTGTTGACGGATACAAAAAACGTCGGGCCGCGAAAATTTGTGTGGGTTAGAAATAGTATGGATGGTTCCGTAATCGGAGTATCAGCTCGGAAAATTTAGCAACGCAGATAACATAACAGCTAACTGCATAAGTATTTGAAGCGATTTTTACAGATAATTAACACTGTAAAGGTCGCTTCTTTTTTGAACTAACTATTTCCGGAAAAATTAAGGCGCCGTAAGGTGAATTTATAATTCTCACACCCACGACGCCCTAGCTAACTGTCCCAAAAATTAAATTGTATTTACCCAGAGGAATAGGTAAGAAAAAATTAAAAAAACCGGAGTGGTTAAGTAAGCAGGCCATAAAGGAGACGCAAGAGTGGCCATGTCTTCCCAACCGACAACTATCTGGGGAATATCCCTTAAAACCCAGATAATCATCGCATAGGCAAAAGTATACCGAAAGGATTTGCTCAAAACGACCCAACCAATCCTCTTTTTTCCCCCAAAGACCGCGTTCAAAATTATCTTAATAATAGCCGCGAAAACAGCCGCGAGCGCTATAGCATACGCAATTGGAGCCGCCCACGACAAAAAGTCGGGGATCGTAACGAAATTCACAACTGTCTCAATTATTGCAGTTATTGCAGTCATTTTTGTACTCTCCTTTAATCTAGACTCTTTATTTTTATAGCAGGATTATATCAGTGAAGACCTATAGTGTCAAAGAGGGGGGGATAAATTTGGAGATAAAAGAATGAGGTGGTTTGTACAACAGCACAAAAGCCACCCCATGGATTTTCTGAATTCTCAAGTCCCAACAAAGGCTGTGTTAGTACCAATAGTTTACATTCGAAGTAGTACCTAGTTCGTTACGTGGACAATTTCATGGACTTCTAGGCAATACAGATCGCCTTTCTCAACAAGGTAACTAACCACGTAATAAGCCCCATCAGCAGTGAAAGTACCCAGCGGTGTTTTATCATCTGTGTATCGATACAGCTTCCAAATCAACTGTGATGAGCTTGGAAAAAGCTCGTCGGTTACCACTGCAAGAGTCAGTTTATCTATCATTAGAGGCTCTGACTTCTCCTTGTCCTTGTGAAGGTAAAAAACAACGGTAACTGCCCCATTATCATCTAGTAGAATTACACCAAGACCAGTTGGATGAATTTCAAGACCACACCTAGTGTAATCGCAATCAGGAAAATCCTTTGAACTGTCTTTGAACCCAAGTCCTTCCAAAATCCCAACCATCTCATCGAACCGGCTATTCTTTTCCGCTGGTGTGGCAGTTACAACCAAGACTGTCACCACCGGCGTCGGGGTACCACTAACTAACCCTGGTGTTGCTGTAACAACAATTGTATCCGGGACAATGAGTGAACAGGCCATCGAAATCAGTAAGATTGATGCCACAATAAGACAAGCAAAAAATTTCCGAATCATACTGTGCTCCTTTCAGCATATTCTTCAGGATTCTTTTCGCTGATTATATGAGTATACTAATTAAAGTCAACTTAGTGATTACATTTTCTCTCAAAGCAAATATAATTAAGATAGACACAGATATGAATAAGAATGCCAACCTGCCACTCTTAATAAATCTGGCGATACCCCTGCTTATTGCTACGATTTCTGGAATTATTACATCCGCCTCTATACCCACTTGGTACACCAATTTAGTCAAGCCGGAGTTCACGCCACCTAACTATGTTTTCGCCCCGGTTTGGACACTTTTATATCTACTAATGGGTATTTCGTTTTATCTAATCTGGAAAAAGAGGAAGGTTTTAAACATTACAATTTCCACAATCCTGTATTCTGTACAACTAACATTAAATTTTCTATGGTCGTTGCTATTTTTCGGAATGAGAAATCCTCTACTTTCCCTTATTGAAATAACATGTTTGTGGATTTTTATCTTACTTATGATCGGCGCTTTTTGGAAAATCAGTAAAATTTCTTCTCTTCTTCAAATACCGTATCTTATGTGGGTTACATTCGCTGGTGTTTTAAATTTCTACATCTGGAAATTAAATTAACTTTGTAAATAACAAAACCCACTTCATCTGATTTGACAAAATACTTCGGAAGCCGTACTATATGCGGTCATGCAATTAGAATTGCTTTCAAATTACAAATTTAACCTGTTGTTTCGCCTTTATCTACTAGGGCGACAGGTGGTATTTAAATCACGGCTAAAAAACACCGATCAGATGCTTAAAGCTGTGACATTAGCGTTGTTAACTCAACAAAATTTAACTATTTCCCAATTAGCAAATCAAATAGGAACTACTCTATCCACGATATCTGAAAAGGTTAAAGCTCTAGAAACAGAAAACTTGATTAAAAAAATTAAAGCTGACGATCCAAGACAAACGCTTGTGCAGGTTACTTCTCAAGGAAAAAAATACATAAATAGCTTTACAAAAAAATTACCAACTACAGGTATTGATCAGGCAGTAAATTTAACAAGAAAGGAATCGGATTTGTTCTTGGCACTTTTGAACAAAATCAAAATCTAATATGACAAAAATTGGAAATAAACTTAAGACCACAAGGTCAACAATAATTGAAAAGTTGAAGCGAAAACCGATGATAACTATTTTGGTTGCCATCGTTTTAGTTGCCTTCGTTTACATAAGTGCGAGATTAACTCACAAAACACAGCCGGCTGTACAAACGGAAATAAAACCAAAAACTGTATCTGTCTATCACATTGGAAAGGCTCCGAGACTGAATTTCCAAGCTAAAGTTGAAAAGAAAAACGTAATTACAATTGTTGCTCAAACAGGCGGAGTTGTGCAGAGCATCTATCATTCCGAAGGTCAAACGGTTAATGCAGGTGATTGGTTAGTTGGTATGACTACAAATTACCAGGGAGATAACGTTGCTTCTTTACAAAGACAAGTAGCCCAAAAGCAATACAATACTGTCTTCGAAACTTATCCAATTCAAAAGGAACTTATTTCAAAGCAAAGAACAATTGCTAACAAAACCGATTCAAATAATGACGCGTTAAGAGAAATCTCTTATAAAGCACTAGCAAATATCAACGAGCAAGTATCATTGGACAAAAACATTCTCAGTACACTAGATTCTAATCTTTCGGCCCTAGCTTCGGCGTCGGATTCCGATGCTAATAGAACGTTAATTCTTCAAACGAAACAACTTAAAAGCCAGTATTTGTCTGCTGTGGGCCAGCTGGAATCAAGCGCCCGAAGTATCAACTATCAAACGAACGACGATGAAACAGTTGCCAAGCTTTCAAATTTAGCCAAAGAAGTCACTTTGAAGCAATTAGATTTGCAAGAAAAGTCGTTGGATTTAAACAAAGAACTAAGCGAACTGTCTCTTAGGATTGCTCAAATTGGCGAGTCTTTAATGTATCCGTCTGCACCTTTTGCCGGAAAAATCGAAAAAATCTATGTTAAGCCGGGACAATTGGTTAGCGCCGGGACAACTATAGCTATGATCTCAGGAAATTTCAGCAAAAATGTAGCAACCGTGTATGTACCGCAAACGGTGGCTAATTCCATCTCGAAGTTGGAAGAATCAACCTTCACCATTGATGGTAAACAAATCCCACTTGTTCCAACATACATTTCAACTCAAGCCACCGATGGGCAAATGTATTCGGTTGTTTTCAATTTACCTGCTGATTATTCTCAGTATCTAACTGATGGGCAGTATGTTGATGTTTCCTTGCCTGTAGGTTATGCGGACACCGGAAGTGCAATGCCCTTTGTCCCTTTAGATGCAGTCGCTCAAACACAAGATGAGACAACCGTATACGTAGCTGTTAACAACAAAGTGGAGTTTAAACCGGTAACTTTGGGAAATGTGTATGGCCGATTTGTCCAGATAAAAACAGGGCTTAATGATGGCGACATCGTAATTTTGGATAGAAATATCGTCGCTGGAGACTTAATCAATTTCTAAGGAAAATATGTCCTCTTATTTAAATTTCTTACAATTTGATAAGAATCTTAAGAATTCACCAATCCATAAGTATTTGGAAAACCCGCGATTGGTTATTATGTTAGTAATATCCATACTGATTTTGGGAACCGCAAGCTTTTTAAGTTTGCCAAAAGTTCTTTATCCAAAGATTAAAATACCAGTCGTGGTTGTTACCACAATTCTACCTGGGGCAAACCCATCCGACGTTGAATCATTGGTGACAATTCCTCTGGAAGAAAAAATTAAAGGACTCGCGGGATTAAAAACTTACAAATCAACCTCTCGTGAATCAGCCTCTATTATCTATCTTGAATTTGAAACTCAAATAGACCCGGACAAAGCCAAACAAGATGTTCAATCGGCTATTGATTCCTTAACAACGCTTCCATCGGATGCTCAAACACCCCAAGTAGTTAAACTGGACTACGAAAATCAACCAGTATGGACATTTGCACTAACCAGTAAAGGCGACGCCGGAAGTCTTATTAGATTCGCGAAAATTCTTGAAGATAAAATCAAAAATTCCTCAGTTGTCGATAAGGTTGAAACGACAGGTTTAGAGGAACAAGAAATTCAAGTTTTAATCAAACCTGAAGCACTAACTACTTATCAATTAAACCCGACCCAAATCGCCACAGCAATTTCTGCGGCTATTAACTCATTTCCCGCTGGAACAGTGAATACTGACAAAGCAACCATCTCACTCAATATTAATAAGGCTGTTAATTCTGTGGATGATTTTCGAAACTTAAAAATCTCAGTTGGAAACACGGCAGTGAACCTTGGGGATATTGCGATCATTTCTGAGAGATCAAAACCTGATCAAACCAGATCGTTCGTCGCGCAACCAACTGATTCAAAACCTCAAACGGCTGTGACTTTTAGTGTTTATCGAAACAGTAATGTAACAATAGATGATTCTGTCAAAGAAGTACGAAAGATCGTCTCGGATGAATTAGCAAACTACCCAGATCAATTTTCAGTGGTATCTAAGGTCGACCAATCAACTAAGGTGGATGCTCAATTTGAAAGATTGATGCACGATCTCTCGTACACTGTTATGTTGATTGTTGTAACTTTGCTAATTTTTCTTGGTGCAAAACAGGCAGCAGTAGCCTCAACCTCTGTCCCTTTTTCTTTCTTAATCACCTTCTTCGTGATGAAGATTCTTGATGTTTCTCTTAGCTCGGTATCATTTTTGGCTCTCCTTCTGGCACTAGGATTACTTGTTGATGACACAATCGTTGTCATATCTGCTATGACTGCGTATCATCGAACGGGCAAATTTAGTCCTATGGAAGTTGCTCTGCTTGTTTGGAAGGATTTTTTGGTCGCTATTATCACTACAACGGCAACCACGATTAGTGCGTTCTTGCCTTTGCTAATTTCAGGCGGGATAATCGGAGAATTTATCAAGCCATTACCAATAGTTACCTCGTGTGCACTTGCTGCTTCGTTTATAGTGGCAATGTTTATCACTATGCCGTTCATGACGATAATTCTCAAACCTGAGATACCAACTAGAGTAAAACAGTTTGTGAAATTCACGGTGATTATCCTCGTGTCTGCGCTGTTTTTAATATATTTTCCAAAATCACGTATTTTTGTCTTTCAAGTAATAGCGCTATTCGTTGCTATTAGATTGCTTGCGATTTCGAAAACACCAATTACAAATTTAATTAGAGAATTTTATGTTCAAAGAATCAAAGAGAATAAACTTTTCGACAAGATCAAGTATTATCTAACAAACGGTATCATCAGTTTTGAATTTCTAACAGAAAAATATAAAGCGGCTATATCCAAAGTATTGGAATCCAAAAAATCTCGAAGAAAAGCAGTGTTCTCAATTCTTGCTTTGTGTTTATGCTCCTACCTTTTGGTTCCATTAGGACTTGTCAAAACCGAGTTCTTTCCAAAAACTAATCAGGACACAATTTACATCAATCTTGAACTTCCGGAGGGTACAAACAGTCAAACTACTCTCAACGAAGCTCTAAAGATTCTTCCAAGCTTACAGAAAACTCCGGAGCTCAATTACGTTTCGCTAGATCTGGGAAAAATTTACACTACAGGTGTGAATTTCACAGGTACAGGTAGTAATAAAGCGTACTTCACATTAAATTTAATTCCAAAAGAAAAACGCAAAGCCACTTCGGAAACTATTGGGAAAAATTTGAGAACTCTTCTGGGAAATTATGATCAAGGGAGTTTATCAGTAGTGGAAACTGTAGACGGACCGCCAGCAGGAAGTGATGTAGAAATTAAATTTTTTGGCAGTGACTTGGGACAACTAGATCTACTCGCTAATGCGGCAACTGACTACTTGAAAAAAGAGCCGGGGGTTACAAACGTCAGTAAAAGTGTAAAAACCGGTACCAGTAAGATAACTTTTGTTCCCGACAAAGCTAAGGTTTTTCAGGCAGGGTTGGATCAAAATACTGTCGGCATGTGGCTCAGACTGTTTGCCAGCGGCTACAAAGCAGACGAAATTAGGCTTGATGATAAAACTAAAGATATTACCGTTCGTTTTTCGTCTGAAATTCAAACTCCTGAGGATATTAGTAGGCTATCTATTCCCGCTAAAACCGGCTATATCCCATACATTTCATTAGGCGATTTGCGACTTGAACCAAACCCAACGTTAATCTTGCGAGAGGACGGAATGAGAACGATCTCAGTGAACGCAAGTGTAATCAAGGGATTTTCAGTCACAGATATCAATAAAAAACTTGGAGAATACACAAATAAATCAATCAACCTTCCCGATGGTTACACATGGCAAACAGGCGGTGTAAACGAGGAAAATGCGAAATCTACTAAAACCGTGTTAGAAGCCATGCTAATTGCCGTCATATTGATTACTCTTACCATGATCATTCAGTTTGAATCGTTTCGTAAAGCATTGATTGTAATTTTGGTTATTCCTTTGTCAGTGGCCGGCGTATTCATTTTATTTGCTATTACTAGAACATCTTTATCGTTCCCAGCGTTGATCGGTGTACTTGCCCTATTCGGCATCGTAGTTAAGAACTCAATTTTGGTAGTCGACAAGATTACTCAAAACATAAAAATAGGAATGCCCTATGACGAAGCAATCACTGACGGAGCGTCTAGCAGGCTTGAAGCCATAGGTCTAACTTCTATCGCAGCAATTTTGGGTTTGGTTCCAATCACGATTTCTGATCCTTTGTGGCGAGGAGTCGGCGGAGCTATCATCGCGGGCTTGAGCTTCTCGGGAATTATCATTTTGTTCTTTATACCGACCGTCTATTACTACTTTTTTGCCTCAGAACAAAAGAGCAAATAACTATATTCCTGTAACGGTATCTAGAAAAGCATAATAATTTGTGGTAAATATTCATAGACTGAGAAAAAAGTATGAAAGACAACAGCTCACTTTTAATAATAGTGTTCGGGTTAGTATGCGTTGGAGTAATATTCTTAGTATTAAATTTTAGCGGAAAGCCTGCAAGCACGGATCTGCAACTCTCGCTCAATGAAGATCAGAGAACAAATTCACAGAGTACAAGTTCCGTTCAAGCATTACCTCAAACTATGCCAGAATCAAAACCTGTAAAAAAATATCAAGTGACTTTAAATACCACGGCCGGAAAAATTACTATTACGATGGATCCGACAAAAACTCCAAATACAGTTGCAAATTTTATCAAACTTGCTCAGAAAGGTTTCTATAACAACACTATTTTTCACCGCGTCATAAAAGACTTCATGATTCAAGGAGGTGACCCTACCGGAACAGGTCGCGGCGGTCCTGGATATTCTTTCGCTGACGAGCCGTTTGAAGGCAGCTATACAAGAGGAACCGTGGCAATGGCCAATGCCGGACCAAACACAAACGGGAGTCAATTCTTTATTATGCATAAAACTCAGGACTTACCTAAAAATTATGTTATCTTTGGCCAAGTTACCGATGGTATGGATACTGTAGACAAAATTGCAGGAGCTCCAGTTAAAGTCTCGGAGTCGGGTGAAAAATCTAGCCCGGTAACTCCAGTAAGTATAACGACAATCGATATTGTCGAAGAGAAGTAAGTCCCAGAATAGCCTTAGCCTTACAACCGTGCTATTATTCGTATAATGAGGGTTTATATAGCCTATAAGTACAAAGCCGTTCAGGACAAAGAATTGCTAAAGGACGAGCTTCAACAAATCTCAGATGCACTCCAAAGAAAGGGACACGTTCCTTTTTTACTCGGCCGCGATATCCACAAATGGCATCTCCTTCCCCACTCCTCTTCAAAACCCACGCTCGTAACTGCTTTTCACATAGTATTTAACATTTTTAAAAGCGACGTCATCTTTGCCTACATATCAAGCGAAGTACAGAGTCACGGACTCTCCTTTGAAATGTTCTGCGCAAAGCTACTAAATAAGCCTGTGATAGCTGCCACAAAGGTCGGATTAGTTCTAGACCCCTCGATTCCTGGGCCTATAACCGCAATCAGTTTTTCAGACGTACACGACCTAAGCACGCAAATTGACGGGTTAAAGCAAGATTTAACGAAATAGACCGGCAGAAGCGTTAATGCTAAATTCCCACTGGAAAAATTGGTAAACTCAAGCTAAAATGGCACAAGCCAATGCTATGGGGGCGTAGCTCAGTGGTAGAGCAGCGGCCTTTTAAGCCGCGTGTCGAGGGTCCGATCCCCTCCGCCCTCACCATAATATCAACATTCCCATCTACTCAAAGGGTTATAGGCAAGTGTCATGGTTCTGTGCGACCGTTTTGGGTTATCCCTATTTATCATAGTTTTATATCGGAATACGCTAATCGAGGTTGTCTGTTCTAGACCGTGTGGGTATATGGCAAATCACGATGTTCTGAACAGCTTTATTCTAGGGCTATTGGGTTATTATTTGTCCTTGGTGGCTTGATAGAATAGAAAAGAGCTGATTTTTAATTTCATCTTTATTAAAGTTTCCGTGATTTTCGAATCTAAGTAACGGAAGTTGTGCGTCCTGTAGAATACGGTTAACTTCTTCATCTCTAATCATACGGCTCTCATAGCCATGTGTTCGATCATCTAACTCAACAGCTAATAACGGCTTAATATAATTCTTATCACAGATTACAAAATCAACTGACTTTTCATCAATATGCCTAAATGCACCTCGCCAACTTTGGCCTTTAATTTTATGGTCAAGTAACGTTATTAGATGTACTTGTGGAAATACATAATAAGTTGAGCCTAAGATTTCAGTGAGCAAATCAAAAAACTCATGTTCTGCTCTTGAAAGTAGAAAATCCTTTCTGGTGTATTTATAAAGAGATTTTTCTTCTATATCTTCCTTAAAACGAGAGGAAAGAATTCCAAGAATAAGCCCTGCTACCAAAACTACTCCTATAATTAGGTATAAATTTCCCATGAATAAATAATGCAACCTTTTATAAGTCTTTTCAAGGTATCCTCAGTTTAGATATATTCTTCGCTCTTTAAGTACAAACTTAGATTTCATTAAATTGAGTATTTCCCTGCGTTCATCTGTTGAACCAACTTTTAAGATATGCTTAGCAAAGGAATTCACATCAATTTTTTGATTTAACTCAGGAATTTGATCTAAGTGGTCGTTTAAAATCAGATTTCCAAATGTTTGATATCTTTCAAATTCCTGTTTAATCTTCCTTCCCATTTCTTTTGAATCTAGTTTTACTGTATCTACAATCTCGATTAGCTGTGAAACTAGTTCATCCTCGGTGATATATGGCTGATGACATTCCCTGTCGTCCTTTGGTCTTCCACAATGGTAATAAACATGGCGTCGTTTTGTTCCATCAAGTAAATCTCTGTATTTTTCTTCGGCAACAATTATTGCACCACATTCACCACAATGAATCATTCTAGTAAATGCAAAATTCTTAGATCGCCATTTTGCTTTTTCTGGTATTTCCAATCGTTCTTGAACTTTATCAAAGGTTTCCTTTGTTATTAGGGGTTCGTGCTTCCCTTTATACCAAGTTCCACTTCCAACTGGATATTCAAATTGTCCATAATAGAATGGGTTTTTAAATATTTTATAAACCATACTTAGGGTAATATCTTTTCCGTTTCGTGTTTTAAAATTTCTATCTTTATAAAGCATTTTTCGGGCCGATCTTCCACTCATACCTACCATCGCAATCAGTTCAAATAACTCCTTTATAAGTGGTCCTCTTATTGGGTCGATTACGATATCCTTTACTCCATCAATTGCTCTGCTGTGATAACCAAGCGGAGGCATACAAGGTCGCCAGCCGATTTCACATTTGTTTCTTATACCTCGCTTTACATTTAAACCTCTATTGTCATTTTCTAGTTTTGCTTGCGAACAAAGGATCATTAGTAAAAACTTTTCATTTGGGTTGTTAGTAAATACTTGGGAGTAAGTCTTAATTTGAATCAGTTTTCCACGATCCATTAGATCAACCAAAGCACCTAAATCGCCCGCGTTTCTACTCATGCGGTCTGGTGCCCATGTCAAAATTGCATTAAAGTCCCCTTTTTTAAGATCTTCTATTAGTTGGTTAAATACTGGTCTGGTTCCTGATATTTTAGCCGAGTGGCTTTCCTGTCTTATATCCACTACTGTTAGCTTATCTCGCTTAATAATTGCAGACATTTCCTTGATCTGGCTTTCAATTGACATTGCTTGCCGTTCATCTGATTCTGAGCTTTTCCTTGCGTAAAGACAGTATTTTAGTTCTTGTTCCATTTCACTACTATGGATGACACGTTTGATGGGGAAAAGCTACGGTTAGTTCATGAAAACTCTTACACGGGGGCACTGACCAACTCGGGAGTCCGAAGTTCCTGCACAACAACCTTTTATATTATCAACACCTTCAATTTGGCCATTAATAAACTGTTGTTTTGCTAACTCAAACTCTTCTTGAACTTTGAAATTTCCTTGCTCAGGTATCTCAAAAGGTCTCATCCATGTAGATGTAATTTGTATACAAGTATCCACTGTTGCTGGAATTTGAAGGGCTATTTTTGAAACATCGGGGCAATATATATAAGATAATAGATTTTTCATAGTATCTATATCTCTTTGCGAAGGCTCGTTATTTGTAAAGTCTGTGAAAGTGCTATAGTCATTAGCTCGATTTGTAAAATAACTGTAGAGGAAAGTGTTATACGCTTCTTGTTTAGTAAGTGATTTACCATCCTTTTCTTTAACTAAATTTTGCTTATATAATGGCAACATCTCATTTCCCTTAATTTCCATATCATTCTTTGCCTGTAAACACGACCTAAACTTAGTATCGTTCTTAATTTCTTCCCACATTTTTCTTATGGCTATATTCTCAGGATTTTCCTTAACTTCTTGCGTTCTGGATTGTTGTTTACTTACCCAAGGAAACCCTTTTAAGGCTATGTATGTTAACCCTGAGCTAAATACAACCAATAAAACCGAAGTAATAATTACCTTTAATTTCATATTTTTAACAATTTAGCTAAACCACTAGCTAAGTAAATTAATTTTAACCTAATAAGGCAAACACTACTAGCGATGTTTATAGCATCGCTAGCTAATTTTACCACCTAATTTAAAAGTAGATTAAGATGCACTTTGCCTAAATCAAGCTTTCTAAAAATCCCGGGATTTATATAATTCACGCTTACCGCATCGACCATCTTGTCGTAGAAGTTATCAACGTATTGCATATTATCCCAGTTGTAATCCTTATAGCTAGTTTTAATAATTGCTACTCTTATTACTTCTTCAACGCTTTCCTTGCCGTGTGAATCCATCATCTTGGTGCTAATATTTACACCGACCTGTTCTACTCCATTTATTTCAAAAGCTGATTTTCCATATTTGACCATTCTTTCGTAGGCGCTATTTAGCATTGCTGTTTCATCCCAGTAGGTTTCGTTTTCGTTAACTAGCAAAGTTGCTGTTTTTGTAGATGGGTCGTATTTGATATCAATGTTTTTTCGGGTCTTTAAGCTTGTATCCAGGGCTTTCCATAAGTCATCGTAAATGTTGTATGGTTTTTGTTCTACTGGTTTTTCAGCTACTTGTGCCGTCGGTGTTGGTGTAGTAGTCGGTGTTGCCGTTGGTTGAGGTTGCTCAGTTGGCTTTTGGCTGGTTGATTGTTTTCGGCTAGTGGTTTGGTAACGGAGTTCTCTGTTGTATCTTTCTTTTGAGTAGCTTCCTGCCCTGCTTTTTGACCCTCTTTATATGCCTGTTGGGAAGTTGGGCTTGAAAAGACTGCTGTAGATACAAGAACAAAGAACCACATAACTAAAAGCAAAATACCTTTAACTATCTTTGGTAGTCTGTGGGATTTCCAAATTAAATAAGTAAGAGTAAGTGGGTAAAGCCCAATAAGAACAAGCTTAAGTAGCCAGTTTTTACGCCATAAATTTTTAACAAGGTTTTTATCTTGTGGCGTTGCAGTTTCAACCTGTTTTGCTTGATCCATAAGACCTCCTTTAAGATAAGTTGTTACTAGCGCCAATGGATGACGCAAAAACTAATCCAAGGCAAGTCTTTTATTTGTTTTCAAGCTATGTTAAGACACTACAAACAAAAAGGGACTACCCTTGTAGTATCTCAGCGGCGAAGCATCGAACCCTAGAGGGTAGCCCCTTTTTAGGTTCGATGACCTCAAGTCAAAGACTTAAGGATTTTCAATTTCGCCGCTGAGATTTAGTTTTCTAAAGCTATTTTACCCTAAAACACGAATTTGTGGCATATGATTATAAGTTTCGATGGCTTGATTAACACCCAAGCTTAAAGCGTCTGCCAAATCGTCGTAGCGCTCACTACCAAAGTTTACTAGCTGATTTACAAGTTCATCCGCACCTAACACTGGGAATAAAATTTGTCCGCTTGCTATTAAAGGAGCAATTGCACTAAGCCTTGTACGCTTATCTCCATGTACTTCAACAGCCTTTGCCTCATACATTAACTTTTTTAACTGCTCAACAAGTGCAGGTTGATAGGCAACCTTTTCAACATAAATTGCAGGCCTTCGGCCATTGCCCAGTGTTGCTACTAAACTTTGCAACTCGGTCAGCGTAGCCGTGTTGTTCATACGCTTATTAACAATTGAACCTAAAATGTAAAAGTAGAGTTTGTTTTCAATATGATAAATGGAAATAGGAATAAGCGCAGTCTTGTCGGCTTTATTTCGTTCTGAAATTGCCAAGTCCGTTGTAACAATTGTTCTTAAATAATAATTATATGATGGAAGTTGATCATAGTACTGGACTTCTTCGGCAGAAACCACATTGTAATTATCAGGAATAATTTTAAGCATGTACTCTCGTTGCCATATTAGTTCGTTTCCGCATTTTAGCTTTTCTTGTTGAATGGATTGGCTATTAGGGTACTTACTTTTCCATAGCGCGCTACCGTTATCATCCAGAAACTTATATGACTTAAAGATTCCAAAACGCTTTTTCTCGGTTATTTCGTTGTGTAAACGCATAATAAGCGAATCGTCGTGTAATAGGTTTCCAATTACAATTATTCGAGTATTCAAATCACCACAAGCTACAACGTCACTTACAAACCAGTTGTATAACTTATCCCTATTATCAAGGTTTGAAACTTCGGCAAAACGCTCAACATCATCACAAATAATTAAATCCGGCCTATATTGCCTGTGCTTTATACCCCTAACATTTCCATCTACCGACATTGCGGTTATTTTGGCATCATACTTAGGTAATATAATTGAATCCGCTCTCCAAGTGTCATTTATAGCAAAGGGTCCAAAATCTTTTATTAGCAGCTCGTTTGATTCAAATTCTGTTTTTATGTTTTTTAAAATTTGTTGAGATTGAGCTTCGGTATCGCTAATTATTAGCGGAAACTTCTTTTGGTGCCTACCAACTATCGCCCAAATTGGATAGCTGTTTGACATTATTGAAGTTTTTCCGCTTCCTCTAAATGCCACTACGACCGAGAACTTTAAAGTGTCATCTTCTGTAAGTGCAAAAAGTTCTTTATGAAAGTCGGCCGACTCATACAAAATGTAATGAGACATGTATATATAGAAAAACCACCAATGGCTTTGATAAGCTAAGTTTTTTCTAAACACCGAGTCTTCAACAATGCGCTTTTTTATAACCTCAAATTGTTTTTTGGTTAACTCCAACGGGTTAGTTTGCCTCGTCATGCTCACCAATTTCCTTTATTTGAGGTAAAGCAATTAAACTAATAGCCTTATCAATTAAATCCTTCTGCTCAGCTGTTAAAGGCTCAAGACTTGCCCGTAAGTGGCCTGTAAGCTCAATTTTTGTGGAATAGTCCTTGTGTTTGTTTTTTAGCCAAAATATTATTGCAGTTAAGTTTCGTTCTTTTATTGCAGTTAGTAGCTGTGACTCCGCGTAATCGTTCATCAGCTCTGTACCTTGTTTAAGTGCTTCGTGAGCCTGTGCTGCAAAATCCGCATCTTCCCTTAACCACCTATAATATGTTGTTCTACCAACACTAGATTTCTCACAAGCTAGTTGAACGATCGGCGTTTTCTTTAGATTCTCAAGTAATATAACTTTTTCTTGTTGTTGCCTTTCATCAATAATTTTGCTCATAGGATTCGTTCTCCCTTAAGCCCTGTTAACTTTTCCCAGCGATTTTTAATTACTTCAGCATAAACTGGAGATTTTTCCATTAAATAACATCTACGTTTCATTTTTGTAGCCGCGATGAGCGTGGAGCCACTACCTCCAAAAGGCTCAACTAATAAATCACCCCGTTTTGTTAGAACTTTGATGTATGGAATTAGAATTTCAAGTGGTTTTGTTCCAAAAATGATCCCTTGACCTGAACTTTTCTCATCGGACGCCACGTATTCAATAAAGTCAGTTGGTTGATACTTTTTGCCATGTTTATAGCTTTCCCATTGAGGTTTACCCGAAATTGCATATAAAGCAGTTTCGTACTCGTTTTGCAGTCCATCTTCTTCAGGTTCTAAGTTATATTCAACATCCACATTAGGCGAAGCACCAACCATTGCGATATCGTGCTTGGAAAAGAACCTGTACTTTCCTGCAAAACCTTGCGTGCGATTTGGTAGGTGCCATACAATCATATTTTTAACCTTCCAATACTTTTCCATTTCGCCCCAAATGGTTCTTATGTTTTTCCAGTTCTCATATACTATGATCGAAAAACTTTCTTTTTGGATCTTTGCGATGTTTGCCATCCATTTCTTGGTAAAGTCATCGGGTATAACATCTGTTTCAAGGTAGCGTCGGTCACGTTTAGCACCAAAGCCTGTTATTGCTTTTCCTGCCTTCTTTTTACCTTTCAAATAATCCAAAATATACGGCGGGTCAGTAAAACACATATCGGCTTTTTCAGTACCGAATAGCTTTAGTATGTCCGCTTCGATGGTGGAGTCACCACACATTAACCTGCTATCATCAAGCTTGTACACTTCGCCTTTTTTAATGTTTATATTTTGGATATTAAGTTTGTTAAGCTCTTTTTGGAGATCGAATTCGTCTGGTGTGTCGTCAATTCCGAATATATCGTCCAATTCTTCGCTAGAAAAGCCAATATCGCCAAGTAGCGATGAGTCAAATTCGGCTAGAAGTTTAAAATCCCAAGCCCCTGTATTTCTGTTAAGTCTAAGATTTAACTCCTTTTCTTTTTCAATATCGGGAATGTCTACATAAACTACAGGTACACTATCAAACCCGAGTTCTTTGCCCATCTTAAGCCTGAAATGGCCACCAATGACTACGTTTTCCCTATCTGAGGCTGAATTAACAATTAGTGGGTCAACAAACCCAAATTTTGTCAGGCTTTCCTTTAATTTAGTACAAGACTCCACATCCCACTTTCTGGGATTGTAGGTTGCGGGTTTTAATTCGTTTACAGGTACGTAAACTATATTTAATTTTTCTTCCATATAGCCTCCTTTAGGCACAAAAATAACTACATACTTTCATATGCTTAGAATCATTTATTTGTTCGTGGCTAACGTCTTAAAATGACAAATGCCTTGTTCGGATCCCTTAAATAAGTTTTAAAGCTTATTAATTTAATTTTAGTGGAAAAGTGTGTGAAATTAGTACCCCGCTTAAAAATACTTTACTAGATTAAAAAACTACAAACTGTTTATGTTACTTTCTAATTTTTCTTTCCATTTCTTCCATGTGGGTAGATGTTTGTTTAGGAGGACGTAAAACTTATCGCTATGGTTATGCTCTAGTAAGTGGCAAAATTCATGGATAATCACGTAATCTCGATACCTATGTCATTTCTATGTTCAAAAAGGAAGTAATAATAGGTGTTTTCGGGCATAGCAAAACGTTACCAACTAAGCGTGGGTTTAAGCCCAAGTAATAGGCAAGGCATTGAAAAAGTGCTAAAAAGGACTCATATAAATTATTTATGTTGCTAAAGCTAAACACAAAAAAGATATTCTGGCTAACTGTAAGTGGCATCATCGCTGGATTTACCTTTTTGTACCTAGAAGATAAGATATATGACTTTCTTATACTACCTAAGTATTATCCAGCATCCATTGTTCCTATAGTTTTAATTATTGGCCTATACTCCATATTTTCATATGTAATTATAGATCCGGTTAATAATTTCAAGTTACAAAGAATTCATAAAGAATTTTCATGGTATGAGATATATCTATTTACGTTTTTAACTGCGCCCCTATTTTCGGTTATTTTAAACTCAATACTTCATTTGTTGCCACTTGAGTTAAAAAATAGAACATTAGTGGAAGCTTTCCCAACGCATACAGTGCTACCTATATACTTACTGCTTTTGTGTATATATCTCTTATATTATTTATTGCCAAAATGTAAACCCCAAGATGAGTATAAATTTGCATGCGGCAGTGTTGGAAAGGACGATGATGCCTTTGGCTACAATACCTCGGCAATAAACGTATCAAAAGCAATCCTTGAAAACAAAGAAAATATAAGTGTAATGGAACTATTTGGAAAAGCAGGTCAGGGAAAATCAAGCTATCTAAGAATGATTATTGAAAACATAGACCCCTCCGCTTTGCTCTATACGTACATCTCTTTGACAGAAACAAACGAGGCGTCGGACTTTTCAAGACTATTTGCAGAACGTTGGACGGGTACGCTTGCAAGCAGATACCCAATACTAGACTGCAAGACCAACATCGGAATTATGAAAGAAATTACCAGGGAAGTCAGTGCGGGTATAATCACAAGCTTTATCTCGTTTTTGGAAACCTATAATAAAGGGCTTTCTGATACAAAACGCTGGGATAGAGACGAACCAGTTACGAAATCAGTAGCAACAACATTTAATAACATTCCAACAATCCACGAAAAAGTTTGGATTATTGTTATAGACGAGTTAGATAGAGCTCGTTTAGATGAACTTTATAGAGTAATTGAGGTTATTGAACGTTTCAAACAATTAAGTATGGGAGGATTGCCCATTAGACTTGTATTCATATTGAGTATTGCTAGGGAAGTTTTAGAAACCAATTTAACAGAAGAAAGCAACAAATCATGGGACTCAAAGCTAATTAGAGATTTTCTATTTAAGAACAAAAGCATAGACAGAGTTATAAATCTTCCACCAATGGATTTACACACAAACGAAGGATTTATCAAAAAGAAGATAAAGGATAGTTTTTATTTCAATAAATATCTGAAAGATACAGCGCGACCACTTGATGTTGACGGAGTAATGCCTAACTCATTACTTAGTTCTGACTCTAGGTCTCTGGATAATGAAGATGTAATTGCGTATGTAATCGCATTACTGATGGAAGAATCCCCAAGAGTTGTAATAAATACTTTTAAGCAGGAAGACTTTCTTGCAACTGCCTTATTGGAAGGAAAAGAAACTAATATCAAACCGTTTGTTCGATACGGAGAGTTTCTCTTATTTTCATACATAACTATCAGATATCCTTTTCTGTTAGACCTTTTTAATATGAGAGCTGCACAGCTGGCACCGGAATCTCGTGGTGTAGATGAATGGCTTCTTGGAGATAGACTAAAGAAAGAAAATAAGGACATTGTCCAATATGTTTCAGAAGTAACAAAACAAGAAATAAACCCCTCAGACCGTGATATCGTAAAAAACATACTAGGCGTAGTAGATAAAAGGTTAATAGAGTTAAAAAGAGAAAGGCACACCACTAACAAACAGGATATTAGCGAAACGGAATCTCTGTCATACCCGCAAAACATGTATGACATGTTAAGGTTAGTTTCAAGCAAAGACGATCTCTACAGGAATTCGTTGCAATTATACAGAGAACATACAAAGCAAATAGATAAAAGTTTTCTTAATAATGTTAAACCGCTAGATACTTTCCTTAGTTACGCACGTTTTACAAGAAATATTTATAATCCAGATCCAAACGTTAACAAGGAGGTTGCAGAAAAACTATATGACATGTTTCATAAGCAGCTAATCAAGTTTGATAGCTATGTTGGCGGCTTTGACTCAAAATATTCAACATCAACTTACGAATTTATATTTGCCCTACTAGAATTATTTGAAAATAAGAAACAAAACTATAAGGATATTGCCCTCACTTTGCTAATAAAATTTCTAAATGATACTAAAATCAAGTCTGAACCAAAATTAATGATTCTAAGCGCATTTTTTAAACACGAGAGTTCTTCGGATATTAACTTTAGGCTTACAAGATCACTAGAATGGCTTAATGAGGATCAAAAGAAAACTTTAATTGAAACTAAGAATCATGTGTTCGACGAAGTTAATAGTCGTTATATCCATGGCAAGGAGGACATATACACAGAGGAGAACTTCTTTTACGTAATGTATCAGAACTGGTCGGGAGACCCAGCAAATACCGAGGAAATCGAAAATATACGTAAATGTGCCTTTAAATATATAGATAAGCACGAAAGCGCATTCTTTAAATACCTTGAACAATTATTTTATTCTGAAGCCCTGGAAAGTGTAAGTGAGATAGATGGGTTTCATGTCTCAAGCAACTCTATCGAGCTTTATATGCCACTTCAAAATCTATTACAGGCCTCTAACTACTTTGAAAATTCGAAAGAGTTTATAAAGGTCAAGAAAAAGGTAGATTTTTGGCGAAAAGCATTTGAAGATAAAGAACAATATAAAAAGTATCTAGAATTATATAGGGTTAACGCGGACAACACTACGTTAAGAGGACTCTTGATGCCAAAGGTAGCTACAGATGAGCATTGATTATCTAAAACCCGAGCAATATTACGTAGATATATACGACCTTTCCACAATACGCGAATGTCTACGCACAATAGAATTTTGGCGGAAAGCATATAAAGAACACTTCAACGATCCAGAACTTAAATCCTTAACAGACGAGAAAAAGGAACATGACTTCGGCCTAATTTTAGGTAGACACCTATTCGTGGTTAAGACGAGTGAGTACAAAGGAAAAAAGGAGTTCATACAAAAATTAATGAGTGAAGATAAAGCCAAGCAGGCTTATTACGATAACGCTATAGAACCAAAAAACGTTATATGTACAAAATGCACTGCAGTAATGAAATACAGTTCCAAAATCCTTGAGGACTACATGGATACACCTATGCGTGTTTGTTTCATGTTTGACTGCCCTGCATGTAAAAAGCGACAAGCCATTTATGATAACGGAGAGGTTTATATCCCAAAACCAAATCTTTGTCCTAAATGCGGTAAAGAAGTAAAAGTAACAACCAAAGTTAAAGATAAAGTTATTACATGGACAACAAAATGTAATTCCTGTGGTTATAAAAACGTTGATATAGACGATTTTAGTAAAAAGGATGCGGAACGTGCAAAAGAGGAAGCAGAAAACAAAGCTCTTTTAGAAAAGTACCGCGCTGAGTTCTGCCTTGATGATAAAAAAGGCCAAGAAGATCTCGATACTATAGAAGCACTAGAATATTCCAAATTTGCGCATGATGATGAAATGAAAAAATACGATAATCCAGTATATGAGCAAGTATCAAAGATTAAAAAACTAGGCATTGGAGAACTTGAAAAATTATTAGCACCACTTTTTGAAAAACAAGGCTATGTTAAATTCTCACTGGATAAACCCGAAATGGGACAATTCGTTATCGTACCGTTTTCTTTCCAAGAAACAGAGACTCACAGGAACAAACGCGAAAGTATGTACGATCTGCAAAAACTAATAAAAGATATTTTGGAAGAAACTAACTGGAGATTAACAACCGAGGGCTTATCAAACAGACTTGGATTTATCACAGGAAAACTTAAAGGATATGAGAGGGAAGAAGATTTAATAACAATAACTGGAAAAATTAAGGAAGAACCAAATCCAATTACCGATCCCAACAAAAGATCACATTTGGAACTAAATAATATCGTACAGCTGGCAAGGCATATGGGACATTTTGAGGCGGTAGAAAATATTCGTAAGCGAAGATTGGAAAAAGAGCCAGAAGGTTTTTTCCTTGAGGTATCAGATGGAGGAAACTATACCTGCGGGATATGCGGAAGATCCTTTGCGGGCGACAAGATATGGTGGAACTTGGATGGGCTAAGGTGTGCCGATTGTTGGAAAAACATTAAAGAAGGGGTCATACCACATGACCTAAAGCACGAATACGATGGAGACAATCAGTGGGTTCCTGAGTGGCAATTCCAGTCCGATTATGGGATACACCCCGCAACAAGGGATAAATATGTAAGGCAAGGAATACTGAAGGCAAGACAATTAAAAGATGCAAAAGGTTATGTTTACTATAAAGTCTTTTTGGTTGATGAAAACAAGGAATTCCTAAAAGACCACCCAAAAAGGCCAAAAGGCGGAGCTAAGCTTAAATGGTCGGAAGAAAAACATGCATGGCTTCTCTGGTCAGATAAAAAAGAAGATAAATCCTGATACAAGAGCATTGACACTTACGCTATTGTGAGTATAATCGTGCTCAAGTATGAGAAATACGCTGACATATAAACAAAAACTAGTACTTTCAACCGTACAAGACCTAATCAAAAAACTGGGAAAATCCCCAACTCTTGAAGAAATCAGACAAGCATTGGGATATGCCAGTATTAGCTCAGTCCAAAGGCATGTCGATGCCTTAAAGAAAAAAGGTTATTTGATTAACGAAAAAAATCAAAACCGTTCACTTGTACTTCCCGCATCAGAGCCCGTAGTAAACATTCCTCTTGTGGGAAATGTTGCCTGTGGTACCCCACTATACGCAGAAGAAAATATTGAAGCCTATATCCCCTATAAAATAACAGCAATTAAAGCCAATCCTAAAGACTACTTTTTCCTCAGAGCTGTTGGCGATAGCATGAACAAAACAAATATTAACGGTAAAACCATCGACGATGGCGATTTTGTGTTAGTTAATCAAACTAATTCGGCTGATTACGGTAAACGCATAGTAGCGCTTATTGGCGATGAGGCCACAATAAAAAAATTCGAGAGAGATAACAATCATATTGTGCTGGAACCTGAATCTACAAACCCAGCCAACAAAAAAATTATTTTATTTGATGATTTCTTAATACAAGGCGTGGTTGTAGATGTATTAAAACAAGGAGAAAAATAAAATGGCAAATTACCATGTTTCAGGAAACAGAAGTGAGGGATATCAAGTTAAGAGGGAAGGCGCGCAAAGAGCCGCGGGTCACTTCGATACAAAATCGGAGGCTGAGAAATCTGCTAAAGATATGGCGCATAACTCGGGTGGTGGAGAAGTCAGAATACATAACCCGCAAGGGCAAATAACTGACAGTGACACTGTTAAGCCCGGAAATGATCCATGTCCACCAAAGGATACTAAAAACTAGATGATTTGAATTCCTAGGACAATGCAACTATGGGCACGCTTAATTCAGAATCACAACAAACTACGGAAGTTTTATCTATTAACGGATTGAGCATTCCTCCACTCAAGGTAGAGGCTAATAACTCCGTTGGAAAAATAATACATATTATTAGGCCGGAAAAATATGTGCAAGTAGTTTCACAGAATCAGATAAACATTTCACCGAGAATTCGTGAAAACTTGTATGTTCTTGATAACGGGGAAAATATAATTATTAGCGATAGAAAGATTAAGACCAGACCAGATGGTGTGGATGGAATTTTAATCAAAACATCGGAAAATTCACTCCGATGGACTTCTCATAAATTAATTGATGAATTCCATGATAAAACTAATGAGTTAAAACAATATTCCGAGGGTATAACAAAAAGCTGGATTGGGCAATTTAAATACAATTCCGAAAGTCATACAGATGAAGGAAATATCTTACTTCCAGGACTAAGACCGCCACAAATTGGAGGGTTACACTCTATAGGTGCACACTGGAGCACTAATAGTCAGGTGGCAACCATCGTAATGCCTACTGGTACAGGGAAAACAGAGACTATGATTTCCGCTTTGGTGGCACATACTCTTAAACACGTACTTGTAGTTGTTCCCTCAAGAGTTTTAAGAGATCAAACTTATGACAAATTTGCAAATTTAGGAAAACTTCGAGAACTTGGTTGTATTGATAGCAATATGGCAAATCCTGTTGTCGGGGTATTAAAAAAACAAATTGTAAGTCACGAACAGTTAGATATCTTCGATAAGTGTAATGTTGTCATATCAACTATGAGTGCCCTGACAGGTAAAGAAACCAAATCTCTAATATCACAAATCGCCGATAAAATTGATGCACTTTACATAGATGAAGCCCATCATATAGGAGCAGAAAGCTGGACTGAATTTAGGGAATACTTTAAAAACTGTAAAGTTCTACAGTTTACAGCAACACCTTATCGAAGTGACGGTGTAATAGTAGACGGAAAGGTAATTTTCGAGTATTCATTGCAACAAGCTCAGGTGGATGGATATTTTAAACACATTAACTTTTTACCTGTCAATGAAATTGACCGATCAGATGCGGACAAAGCAATAGCAACAACAGCTATTAAAAAGTTAACTGAAGATATAGGAAAAAATTTAAACCATGTAATGATGGCAAGATGCTCGAACATAAATAGAGCCAATGAACTATTGTCTCTTTATCGAGCACTAGCTCCAAATTTAAACCCCGTTTTAGTTAATTCGGAAATCAGTAATACAACCCCAATAATAGAAAACATCCGCAAAGGAAATCACAAAATAGTTGTTTGCGTTAATATGCTAGGAGAAGGTTTCGATTTACCCGAACTTAAGATTGCAGCTTTGCATGATTCTCACAAAAGCTTGGCAGTTCTGCTTCAATTCATCGGAAGATTCACAAGAACATCTAACAGCAACATTGGGGATGCCACAGTTGTTGCAAATATTGATGACGACAGCACAATGTCATCTCTAGAGAAACTGTATAGTGAAGACGCCGACTGGAACAAAGTGCTAAGTGAGTTCAGCTCTGAAGCTGCTAAATCTCACCGAGCATTGATAGATTTTTTAAACGAGTCTACGAAATATGAAAAGACTAATAATGAAGAAACCATCGAAATTTCTCACTTTTTACTACGTCCTTCATTTAATACTTTAATTTTTGACGCAAACACCTTCAACCCAAAGAAATTTATAGATGGATTAAATGAGGAAACTGAAATTCATACCGTATGGCTACACGAAAAATCACAAACTCTCTACTTTGTGGCTAAGACGATAATACCTAATAAATGGACACGTTCAAAGGAGTTAATAAGTGTCCAATGGAACTTATTTGTATTACATTATGACTCGGAAAATAAAATTCTATTTGTTTCCTCCAGCGACAAGACATCACTCCATGAGGGTATAGCAAAGGCTGTAGGGGCTAGCAAATTAATATCTGGAGACAGCATTTTTCGCAGTTTAGGTAATGTCAACAGGTTAATTTTTCAAAATATCGGTGTTCGTAAATATGGTAGACGTAACTTAAGATTTGCTTTATATACTGGTGCAGATGTGGCAGAGGCCCTTAGTATCACTGAAAAGACAAATTCGATTAAATCAAATTTGAGCGGCACTGGTTGGGAAAACGGTATGCCAATAACCATAGGTTGCTCATATAAAGGACGCATTTGGTCCCGCGATGCTGGAACAATACCGGAGTTTATTGAATGGTGTAAAAACGTTGGAAATAAAATTAAGAACGAAAATATCGACACGACTAAAATAATTGAAAATGTATTAATACCTGAAGAGGTAATCAAAATTCCTGATGCACAGGTGCTTGGAATAGACTGGCCACTAGAAATATTGCGGCAAGCAGAAAATCGCATTACTCTTGAAAAAAATAATGTCGAAACTAACATTTCTGAGTATGATTTAGTTATTGATAAAGTTGACTCTGCAAACAATGCAATCGACTTTCATCTACGCTCAAATAACGAGGAATTATTTGCTGAATATACTTTCAGCATGGATGCAACGTTAGGATTTAAAGTAAAAAGTAAATCTTCATCAATGGTAAATATTAGAATAGGCAATCTGGCAACAACACTTGAACAATACTTCTCTGATTATCCACCATTAATAAGGTTCGTAGACTTATCTGAGCTTGATGGTAACTTATTAGTTAAATCGCAGAACCAGGTAGAGTTAAAAGTACCTCAAGATCGCTTTGAAGTGTGGGATTGGCAAAAACAAAAAGTAGATATTACAAAGGAATCTCTGTGGAAAGGTAATCAAGTGCGAAAAGATTCAATACAATGGTACGCGTCGGAGCAATTTATTAATTCAGGTTTTGACGTTGTTTTCGATGACGATGATGCAGGAGAGGTTGCTGACTTAATATGCTTGAAAAATGAGGACTCTTCTATTAGATTGGTTCTAATTCATTGCAAATACTCCCAAAATTCTTCTGCGGGTGAAAGAGTTAAGGACGTAGTAGAGGTATGCTCTCAAGCTGTGAGGTCAGCTAAATGGAAATGGAAATTCAAGGATATGTGCAGACATGCGATTAATCGTGAGAAAAATAATTTGCAAGGCAGAAGTACAAGATTATTGCACGGCGAAATTACAGATTTCAATAAATTCGCGCGACTAAGTAGATTTAAGGAGATAAAACCTGAGATTGTTATCGTACAACCTGGTCTGAGCGTCCAAAATATTACTAAAGAGCAGTCTACTATTGTAGCTGCGGCATACGCGTACTTAAAAGAGACTATAGGACTTGATTTGGATATAATATGCAGCGAATAGCCTAGAGAGTGAAACGGAACATTCCTTTTTTATACTGTCCCATTTGTTCCATTTTTATCCCAGAGAGTATAATTTCTGAGGTGGGGTTCCAGACCGACATGCTTCACCAGAAAATATAATAATACTAACGGCAGTAAATACTTATTATCATTATCTTCCTATCGTTCTAACGTTTACTCTATTACGAACAATAGATGATGCCCATACATTATTTTGTATGCCAATACTGTATATTCTTCAAAAGCAATAATATTGTAATTCTGGGATTCCAAATACTTTCCCCACCAGTCTGGTTTAAAATAAGGGTGAGAATAGTATTCCCCATTCCCAATCATGTCGTTTAAAGATATGATTATTTTTTCAAATGAGTTTCTATAAGTATCCTCAATCACTATTACCCTTCTTGCTACTCTTTTTGCTTCTTTCAGAACATTCATTCCATCCTTGCAGTGATGTAGTACATAAGCTAAAAGCGCAGTATCGTAAGTCAGATCATCAAACGGCATTTTATTACCATCATAGAGTGTAGGAGATATATCTTCGAAAATGGACATATTCTTTACGTCTAGTCCTGTAACATTGTATCCCTGTTTGGACAGGGAATATGCAATACCTCCTATCCCTAATCCCACATCAAGTATATTTTTGCCGGATATATGCTTCTCTATTCTTGTTAGTACATTCTTAGATTTTATGTTAAGGATATTAACTAAAAAATTAGCATACTGTGAATTATCCGAAGTATTTATCTTTTTTAAATTCTTGTATAAGAATGGAATTGGCACCACATAATATTACAGAAAATATGTAGATATGCAATTTGTATTAGATATTTCTACTTCTAATTATTCTCATTCCCATAAATCCAACAAAAGAAAAGATAGAAAATATTAAGGATAGTTTAATCCCTTCATAGAAATAATAAGGAGTATATTTAGCTTCAATTACATGACTGCCCTCTGTCAGGTATATATTAATAAACAAGCCAGTCTTATCTGTACTGATATTTTTCCTATCCCCATCAACAAAGATATTCCATCCCGGATAATTTCTTAATAATAATATATGGTCTTCGGAATTTTTAATATCTGCATCAAAAATTATATTTCCTTCTTCCTTTTTTATGTATCTGCCCGTAGGATTACCTAATATTATCTCTATCTTATCTTCATCTATACGATCGATACAGTTGCTAAAATCATTTTTACATAAGTATCTAATTCCAAGCTTTTTCATATTCTCTTCCGATATCTTCTCGGGTGTTTCTTTTGTCTTACTAAATCCCAATGAATCAAGGTATTTAAGATATAAATCTGATTTTAACGGAGAGTATCCTACCGCTGAATAACTGTTAGTATATAACATTTTATTAGCGTAGTATTTCTCCGGCGTTGGATATATTACCACCCTCTCATTAACGGGACCCTGTACCCATTCTTTGTTGAAGATATAATTTATTGATCCGATCTTTTGTTTTAAAGATATTGTTCCGAATATACCCATATCGCATAAAACAAAGACAAATAAGATTAGGGAAATATATTTTTTATATTTAAAGTTATTCTTTATCTTGGATAACAAGTAAATGAATATAAATCCAAGTAAATTTATTGATAATAATATTATTATCCTGAAATCAAAGTTATTCAGATATTGCTTAAATAATTTAAATTCCTCACTTTCTTTAGATAGGGTAATTAATGATATTAATAAGATTGATATGAGTAGCAATTTGGACCAAGCTTTTTTATTTCTAATACTTAGTTTATCAATATTACTTATTACATATCCGTTCGTAAGAGCAATAGCAAAAATATAAAGAATGTAGGATCTTCCCCAATATCTAAATAATGACAATATGGGTATATTTATTTTTTCCGGTATAGGTATTAGGGTGAAATAAGAGAGAGATATACTAGTTCCTATCATAAAGAGAATAAATTTATTAACCTTCTTATCTTTATCTTTTATGAAAAGGTACAAAAGAGAAATAATAGAAGCTGAGAAACCAAGATAAATACTTACTTCCTGTTGGTTATAATCTTCATTTATCTTTTGTCCTATATAGGAGTCGTTCTTCCCCAGCATAAATGGGATAAAAGTATTTAAATGCATAAATGGCTGAAAAGACCCCTCCGAATAATAAAAACTATTATCAGCTCTGTCGCTCTTTAAAGATAATTTATATGTGGAATAAAGCAGTGGAAACGATAGTATCAGAGCAAACCAACCTACAAATAATAATAATTTAAGAGATTTGTCCCATTTAAAATGGGTTATGGAAAATAATACTAGTGTAATTACTATAAATAAATTGCTTTGGTAAGACCCAAATAATAAACATATGGATACTATTAACGATGAGATTAACAGATTTATTATATTTTCTTTCTCTAAACACCGTTCAAAAAAATATAAACAGGAAGGAAGTAGATATAATACAAAAATAATTGTTGAATGGATAGAGTGATAAAAGAAATAAAAATTAAAATAATATATAAATATTGTTGTAAAAGATGCAATGTTAGTAAAATTTCTTTTTTTTAAAAAGAGAAAGAATGTATATGATCCAAACAAATATATTAAAACATGCTGTATCTTATACGAAAGAAAAGGACCGAATATTGAAATTAGTGTAAGTGACAATGGATTTAAAATATTACTCTCCGGATCAGCATAAAGGGGAAATCCTAAAAACAGTTTCTCTGTCCAGAATGGAAAATAACCGTCTGATAGTGCTTGATAAATGTGATAACGAATAGGATAAAAATAATTTTCCAGGTCTGTTCCGATCTGATATTGTCCCAAAAATATCAATTCGTAATAAAACAATAAATAGAAGGAAATATTAATGACCAGAACTAATACTGTCTTAATTAAATGTGAGTTTACATATTTATCACTATTAAATAATGCGGATTTTATTGAATAGAAGAGTTTAAACATTACTAATAATTATATACCTGATACATTGAGTTTAGAGTATAATTTCACCATGGCTTCAGTAAATTCATTAAGGAGACTAAGTGAGAAATATCATATGCAGGTGCACACTTCCTTAGGAGTAATATGTGCTCTGTCGATTAAAGAATTGTTTCCTAATTATAATATATGGGTATTGATCTTTACCGGTATTGCAGGAAATATTATTCCTGATATAGATCATCTTTTTAATATTTTTATTTATGGGAGAAAAACAGAATACTCCAAGCTGGTTAAAAAATACTTAAGATCAAAAGAATTGAGAAATACCTTGAATTTTATTAAATTAAATCATAAGAATAATCAATCCATTCTATCTCACAACATATTGACCCCGATTATTTCCTATTTTCTATTTAATTATTTTCAATCTTTATATCCTCCTTCCCTTTTTGCACTCTTCTTCTTATCCTTTACCTGTCATTTTTTATACGACTTTATAGAGGACATACTATTTTTTAAAAAACCAAATCCTAACTGGTTCTTTAAATACAACTTCAAAATAGGAGAGTATAAAAGTCCGTTAAATAAAAAGGGGGATTGAAAGCACAAGTACTTTAATTGGATTTCTCTTTTATCTTCATTGCAGCTCTTCCAATCTTATTTCTTAGATAATATAATTTTGCTCTTCTAACTCTCCCTTTTTTAATAAGCTTGATGTTGTCAATATTAGGGGAATGGAAAGGAAATATTCTTTCTATTCCCACACCATCCGCTCCTATTCTTCTTACAGTAAAAGTTTTAGATACATCAGATCCCTTTATAGATATAACAATACCTTCGTAAGGCTGGGTTCTAAGTTTATCCCCTTCAATTATCTTATAGAAAATTCTAATTGTATCTCCAACATTAAAATCAACAATCTTAGTACCGGCAGATATTGTTCCCTTTTCATTCTCCAAGTCTACATTGCTATCTACAGTATCTTCGGCTGTTTCAGCTGAAGAAGTATCTTTCTTTTCTTCTTTTATATTCTTATCATCATTTGTATCCATATTAGTTTGCCTTTCAAAGCCCTAGGAGAATACCAAATTCTCATCTAAATTTCAATTATTTATTTAAAACACTAACCTCAGATGTTTTAGCAATAGTGGTTTTTAATCCGTCCTTATCGGAAGTAACTATAATACTATAACCTGAAGATAAATCTCCCTTTATTATCATATCCGAAAAAACATTATCTAATTCCTTCTGAATTAATCTTCTTAGCGGTCGTGCACCATATTCATCGTTATAACCATGTTCTACTAGATAATCAATTGCTTTATCATCTATACTTAAAAATATTCCCTGTTCGGAAAGAAGTTTTTCGCTCTTTTTGACCTGTCTTAATGCAATTTCCTTAATATCTCCCTTTGATAGAGACGTAAAAATTATTATCTCATCTATTCTGTTTAAAAATTCAGGTCTAAAAGAATCTTTAAGAATAGTAAACACTCTGCGGTCAAAATCCTTTGCCGATTCTTCCCTGTCCTTATCACTCCCTTTATCAAATCCAATACCCTGTTTTCTTAGAAACTCAGAACCTACATTAGAAGTCATTATCAGTATGGCATTCTTAAAATCAACTGTTCTTCCTTTGCTGTCGGTAAGACGACCGTCCTCCATAATCTGAAGAAGAGCATTAAATGTATCAGGGTGTGCTTTCTCAATCTCATCCAATAAAACTACAGAGAATGGTTTTCTTCTAACAATCTCTGTTAACTGCCCTCCCTGATCATAACCAATATATCCCGGGGGAGCTCCTATTAATTTGCTTACTGAGTGTTTTTCCATGTATTCACTCATATCAAGTCTAACAATCATATCTTCATTGCCATAAAGAGCTTCTGCTAGTGCTTTAGCTAATTCTGTTTTTCCTGTTCCCGTTGGACCCAGGAAGAGGAAACTTCCTATAGGTCTTTTTAAGTCCTTTAGCCCCGCTCTTGCCCTCCTAATAGCTTCAGAAAGAGCTGTAATGGCTTTATTTTGCCCTACAATCCTCTTTTTTAGAGTATCCTCTAAATGAAGCAGTCTTTCCTTTTCTGCCACGGAAAGGCGTTCTAAAGGTATATTTGTAGCTCTTGATACTACCTTTATTACAGCGTCTTCACCTACTTCAGGAACCTCCTCCAGCTTAGTTTTAGTCCAGATTTCTATTAATTCATTTCTTACTCTCTCTAATTCATCAATATTATCTTTAATTTTCTTCTTCTCGTCCTGATTTAAATCTTTTACCCTTGATTTTTCTTTCAAATCCTTAAGCTGTTCTTCAACAGTTCTTAAATTCTCCGGTTCCTTAACCTGGGAAAGGCGTATCAATGCACATGCTTCATCAATTAAATCTATTGCTTTATCGGGAAGAAATCTGTCGCTTATATACCTATCGCTCATTTTTACAGCAGTATGTATTGCTTCATCAGTTATCCTAACCTGGTGGTGTTTCTCATACCTTTCTCTTAAACCCTTAAGTATATTTATAGTATCTTCAGTTGTAGGTTCATTAACCATAATCGGCTGAAATCTCCTTTCCAAAGCAGCATCTTTTTCTATGTATTTTCTATACTCATCTATAGTTGTAGCACCAACCATCTGAAGTTCTCCTCTGGCTAATGCAGGTTTTAATATGTTAGCAGCATCCATGGATCCTTCTGCACTGCCTGCACCAACAACAGTATGGAGTTCGTCTACAAACATAATTATCTGTCCCTGAGCTCCTATAACTTCAGTAATAATGTCTTTTAGTCTTTGCTCAAACATACCCCTATGGGATGTACCCGCAATTATGGAGGCTAGGTCAAGCATAAATACTCTTTTTCCTCTTAATAATTCTGGAACCTGGCCTCCCACTATTTTCTGAGCCAAACCCTCAACAATAGCTGTTTTTCCTACTCCGGGATCACCTATTAGAACGGGGTTATTCTTTGTTCTTCTGGATAATATATGAATTACTCTTTCAATTTCATCTTTTCTTCCAATGACGGGATCCAATTTTCCCTCGCGAGCCAATTGTGTTAAATCTCTCCCGTATTTATCAAGTTTAGATGCTGTTTGACTTGTTTCTCTCATAACCTCTTCGTAGCATACCTCGCACAAAGCCATATATACCTGCTTACCGTCTATTATCTGATTTATTGGTATTTTTGCCGGTCTTTGACCGCATCTGTGACATAGAACCATACTTTGAATTGTATCAAACTAGCAAACTAAATGGAAGAATGCCAAGATATGAAAATTAGTGCTCCCAAACATCTCCGACAAAGGGCTCAGCAACTACAGGCACTTTTTCTAAAAATAATCGGGCTGCTCTGCACATTTCCTCTGCCTGTATATTTGACCAATCCACTGCCTGATCTTCCCTGATCTCACTTACTATTTCATCATGAACTGTCAGTATCAGTGAACCATCCACCTTCTCTTTTTTCATTCTTTCCTGGAGAAATACTAATGCATATTTAACAGCATCAGCATTAGTTCCCTGTATTGGATGGTTTTTTGCCTGTCTTTCTATACTCCCTATCTTTTTTTTGTAATCAGGATCGGAAGCTGTAGGAGTTGTATACCATCTTTTCCTCCCCGCAGGAGTTGATGACCATCCATTCTTTACTGCATCTCTTGCCATTTTCTCTAAAAATCTTTTTACGCTTGGATATGAATTAAAGTATCTGTCTAAATATTCTCTTCCTTCCTCCGGTGTAACTCCTATTTGCCTTGCTAAACTTGCAGGGCCCATTCCATACATTAGTCCAAAACCAATAACCTTCGCTGCTTGTCTTTTATCCGGATATTTTTTCTTAAAATCATCTGTATAAGGGAGATTAAACATAAGTGAAGCTGTATATGAGTGTACATCTAATCCATCTTTCAATGCTTTAATAAATACTTCATCCCCGGATAAATCTGCCAATATCCTCATTTCCATAGATGAATAATCTGCAGTAACCAGCTTATATCCTTTTTCGGGATTAAAACAGGTACGGAAAGGGGCTTCTTCGCTGTTACGAGGTATTTGCTGGAAATTAGGATTGTTGCATGAAAATCTACCTGTAGCAGCTCCTAACTGATTAAACTCAGGATGTATTCTCTTTGTCTTTTTATTTATCTTTGATAGTAAATTATCACCAAATGCAGATACTAATTTTTCATACCCCCTATATTCTCTTAAAATTTTAACTACGGGGTGATCAACTGCTTCCAATAATGCATCACTAGTTGAAGGAAGATTAAGTTTAAGTTTGTTATTAAACAAATCCATTAACTGTACCTGGCTGTTTATATTTATTGAATCACTTACATTTCCGAAAAGGTCCAGTGCTGATGATTGAAAATAGGGACGAATAGATTCCTGAAATTTTGATGCTAATAAATCCCTTTTATCAGACAGTGTGTGAATTATACTTTTCCATTTTTCGATATCAATGTGTACTCCTTTCAATTCCATTTCACCTACCACTCTTGTTGTGGCAAATTCTAATTTAGCTACATTTAGTAATCCCTCCTTATTTAATTTCTTTATCTGCTCTTCAAATATGGGAAACATTATTAATGTATCTAAAGCTGCATATTTTAACTGATCCTCCGTAAGACGCGAGTTAGCAGTCATCTTTACAAAACTCTCTCTTATATCTTTCTGAAGATCTATACCGGCGTATTTCTTAGCTAAATCTTTAAGTGAATAGTAGGCTTTACCTATACCTGCATTAAGAACTACCTCGGTTAACATCGTATCGTATATATTTGCCGTTTCTATACCTGTATTAACTTTTATATGCTTATAATCGAACTTACCATTGTGGAGAAGTTTTATTGTATTAGTATTTTCCAGGAATTCTTTTAATTCAGGTATTCCATCTATGTTCAGTTGTCTTGCATCAAATATATAGCTGATTGAAGCACTTGATATTTGTATCGTTAGGAGAATAGATGAATATGGATCCAGCTCTGTACCCTCTATGTCTATACCTACTACTTTTTCTTTCTTCAATTCATCTAATGCATTTATGGCTTGTTCAGCATTACTTACATATATATATTTTGGATCCGAGGGATCAAACTTCAATTCCATTTTTTAATATTAGCATGAAATTTTTTTAATTCGCGTCTGAGTCTAACATATCCAATATTTTTTGTTTTAATTGTATGGGATCTGGTTTATTCTTTCCCGAAGTCATTCTCATTGCCTCCCCTACTAAATACATTACAGATGATTCTTTGCCTTTTTTAAAATCTTCAACAGCTTTTAAATTAATATCCAATACTTTCTTTATAACAGTATTCAGTTCATTTTCTTCCATTTTTGAATATGCTGTTTTTGTATTCTTTATAACCTTGATTATCTCTTCTTCACTTACATTTCTATATTCCTTTTTATTCAATAGTAAATTAGAAACTTGTATAGGATCGGCTCCCATTCTTAATAATTTTTCAAATTTACTAATAAAAGAAGGTCCTAATTTCTCTACCATTGTTTTTGCGTTGTTTCTGCTTAATCCTATCTCTTTCTCAAGTTTATCAATAATCATATAGGGAGTAGGGGGAAGATTTATCTTTAGGTCTTTAATATATTCGGGAGTGAATTCCATAGGCGGGATGTCAGGTTCGGGAAAATATCTGTAATCCTTTGCTTCCTCTTTACTTCTTTGAGATATAGTTTTCATAGAACCCTCTTTGAAACCCCTGTTCTCTTGCATCGGCGTAATGCCATTTTCCAGTAATTCCCTCTGTCTGATTATTTCTGATTGTATAGCTTTCTCCACAAATTTAAACGAATTGATATTTTTAATCTCTACTTTATATTTAGGAAGTTCATCTTTTCTTTCTTGTTCGGATGTTCTTAATGATATGTTTACTTCTAGTCTCATTTGTCCTTTTTCCATATCAGCCTCCCCTATACCTAAATACCTGACCATTAACTGTATTTGTTTACAGTATTCAACAATATCCGAGATATTTCTAAAACAAGGACGGGTAACAATTTCAACCAAAGGTATGCCGGATTTATTAAAATCTACTAATGTTTTACCCTCCTCGTGAAATGATTTTGCTACATCTTCCTCCAAATGCACTCTTTCTATATCAACTACCGAACCTGATTCAAGTTTTAATTTACCGTCAATACATAAGGGTTGTTTATACTGGCTAATTTGATATCCCTTGGGTAAATCGGGATAAAAGTAGTGTTTTCTATCAAACCTGGATTTCTTATTTAGAGAACAGTTCAAAGCCAAACCCATCATTTGAGTCTTCTTAACGGCATCAATATTAGGTACAGGCAATGCCCCGGGAAGCCCTAAACAGACAGGGCATACTACTATGTTAGGTTCTTTTTCCCATATATCAGCACTGCATGAACAAAACATTTTCTTTTCTGTTTTTAAATGAAAATGAATCTCCATTCCAACTACTAATTTAAATTTTCCTAACAATTCGTTTTCCATCATGATTAAAAATGAAGATTTCTAAACACTACCTGTTCTAAAACTATATTATCTAAAGATAGTGTGAATTCTATTATTCTTGCCGCTTCCTTAGGATCCATTGCATTGGATAAATCCTTTTCTTTTCCTGCATTTTTAAAAAGAGACGTATTCATTAATCCGGGATATATTCCAATCACTGCAATATTATATTTTTCTAATTCCTTTCTCATGGAATTAGTAAATCCTGCCTGAGCCCATTTAGTTGACACATACAATGATCTTTCTGACTTCCCTTCCAACGCGTCTATCGAAATTATATTAATTATCTTCCCCTTATTTTCCTTTTTCATAAGAGGAATACATGCTTTAGTCATATTCATTGTACCTACTATATTGATTAAAGATATTTCAGCTATATCATTAAAACTGTTTGAATCCAGCTCTCCTGTTTTCCATATTGCTGCGTTGTTTATAAGTACATCCAGACGACCATACTTATTCTTAATGTAATCTACAGAAGATTGAACTTGTTTTACATCTGATATATCACAAACATACATATCACATTTTAATTCTTTTGATGTTTTCTCTAATTCTTTTTTATTCCTGGAAAGAATTACCACTTGATATTTATTTGACAATAATCCTGCAATTTCCTTTCCAAAACCCTGGCATCCTCCTGTTACCAATACGACATCTTTCATACTTTAATTCCTAACAAATTTAATGCTTTTTGAATATTGTTTATTGCTTCATTGACAACAAAATAAGGGGGGTCAAAATTAGATTCGTGTACAATATTATTCCTAAGTTTATGGGCTTCCCATATTTTTTGGTATACATCCCAATCGAACATATCTTTTGAGTTCTTTAGTCTGTCGCCCATTGTTTCCCCTACAACTAAATCTCTTAAGACATTATCCAGAGATTTGTCTGCAGTAATTAAAGCCTGTCGTAGTTGAGAAGGTCCTTTTTTAGATAAAAGAATACGGATATTTTCCCAGTCTTTCATAACATTTTCCTGAGTAATACCTCTTACCGTTCCTGTCTTATTAGTTTGTTTCCCAAAAAATAATTCCAGAATACCCATGTTTTTAAACCTTAAATAAATAATTTTTAATTAACATTATTACAAAAAAAGAACCTGCTAATACTAGTATTATTTTTAGAATAGCATCTTCTGACTTCAATGCAAAAAATATAATAATACCTACACCTACGACTGACATGGCGGTAACTACCAACCTTCTGAAAAATGTTTGCATCATTTTAGTTTCGGCCTTTCTTTATGATAATTTACTACTCTCTGATACTCTCCTGCAGAGTATAATAACTGTTTTTCTTCGAACATCCTCCCTATTAGCTGTACACCCACAGGAAGATTGTTCAAAAAACCGCAGGGAATGCTTATTCCGCATAAACCTGCGATGCTGCTTGGTTCTGCCAATACATCCATTAATTCTCCAAACATTGAAGATTTATCACTTTCTCCGAATTTCATAGCAGTACATGGTGTAGAAGGTCCGATTATTAAATCAACCTTATTGAAACATTCTTTAAAATTATTAATGATTAATGTTCTAACTTTCTGAGCTTTAGCATAATAGGCATCGTAATATCCTGCACTTAGTGTATAAGTACCAAGCATTGCTCTTTTCTTTGCCTCAAAACCAAACTTATCTCTTCCCTGCCCATATCTAATCCCATCATACCTTCCTAAGTTTGAGGATACCTCAGATCTTTGTATTATTGTATATACTGCTATTGAATATTTCGGATCTAAAAGATCTATATCAATAATTTCTGCCCCAAGATCTGAAAATACTTTTAGCGATTCATTTACTTTTTCTTTATAACCTTCTTCCATATCAATATTAAAATATGATAAAGGTTTTCCTATTCTAATACCTTTAAGAGGCTTAGAATTATCATTTTTTTCGTTAAAAGAAATATAATTTTCTACAGATACAGTAGATGTGGTAGCATCACAAGAATCCTTTCCGGCAATAATATTCAAGATATATGAACAATCTTCTGCATTTTTAGCTAAAGGTCCGGGACTGTCAGTTGAGGATGCCATGGCTATAAGACCATATCTGCTTACTCTTCCGTAAGTTGGCTTTAATCCTGTAACACCGCACCAGGATGCAGGCAATCTTATACTTCCCGCTGTTTCGCTTCCGATAGAAAATATGCACATATCTGCCGATACAGCTACAGCAGAACCACCAGAGGATCCTCCCGGAACTCTATCATAATTCCACGCATTCTTTGTTTTAAAAAAGTCAGAAGTTTCTGTAGAGGAACCGTGGGCAAAAGCATCCATGTTGGTTTTACCTAACAGTATTCCCCCTGCGTTCATTATTCTCTGAGTTACTGTTGATTCATACGGCGGGATATATCCCTTTAATACTTCCGAACCTGCTGTAGTCTCAATACCTCTAGTTGAATAATTATCTTTGCACGCATATGGAATTCCTAACAAAGGTTTTCTAATAAATGCCTGTTCCCCTTCTTTCTTTATAATTTCATCTGCTTTTTCCGATTCTTTTATAGCTCTCTCACCACATACTGTGATAAATGCATGAATTTGCGAATCATATTTAGATATTTGATCTAAACAATCTTGTGTTATCTCTCTGGAAGTAAATTCCTTCTTTTTTAAACCCTTTATACATTCATCAATTGTTAGTTTGTTAAGATTCATTATTTTCTTCCCCTGAAAACACACCTTTAGTGCTAATTAATCCTTTTACTTTATCCTTAACATTTTGAAATACTTCTTCTTTTGTTAATTTTCTATTATCAATAGGTTCTTCTTGATACACATTCTTTAATCCCGTTACCTGAAAAGTCTCTTCAATATTTTCTGTATTCAGTTCATTTAGTATTTCTATTTTATTTAAAGTATCTGTGAACAGTTTGGCAAATCTCTCTTCTTCTCCGTCAACATTCATCTTAGCCAGCTTAGATATTTTTATTACCTCTTCCTTTGTAATTTCTATTCTTTTAGTCATTTTTTAGATGATAAGAAAAATAACATAGATTCCTGTTACATATTATACAAACGTTTGATTCTTTCCTCTATGGGAGGGTGTGTATTGTATAGATTTGCCAACCAGCTATTTTTTCTTCCAATAACGGGATCATCAATAAACAAATGTGAGGTAGAAGAATTAGCTGTATTAAGAACACTGGTATCTGCAGCTAATTTAGCTAAAGCATCTGCTAATCCTTTTGGATATCTTGTTATTAAAGCGGCAGTCGCATCAGCCAGGTATTCTCTATTTCTGCTGATAGCTAGTCTTATAAATGATGCAATGATCGGACTTAACAAAAGCAAAAATAAACCAATAAGAAAAAATAAACCCGAGGAGGAAGAACGTTTCCTACTTCCCCCATAGAATGCCCCTCTGGTAAACCAATCGGAGATGAGGGCTATTGAACCCACTAGAACACTAACAATTGTCATCAATAATGTATCTCTGTTTCCTATATGGGACATTTCATGGGCAATAACCCCCTCTAATTCTCTTTTCTCTAATCCTTCAATAATTCCTCTGGTGAAACATATTACACTGTGATTGGGATCTCTTCCTGTAGCAAAAGCGTTCATAGCCATATCTTCAATAATGTATATTTTCGGTTTAGGAATACCCGAAGCAATAGACATGTTTTCAACTAAACTATGAAGATAAACGTTGTCTGTAGATTTGACCTCAACAGCTTTAGATAGGGATAATATTGTTTTATCTGCTGTGTAGTACGAAGAAATTGAAACTATAGTACTAATAATAATTGCTATTAAAGCGGATGCATATCCGGATATATATAGGTAATTTTCTCCTATAAACCAACCCAAGATACCAATTAAAGCCACAAAAGACAGCATAACCAAAAAAGTTACTCTTTTATTCTTATCTATATGCTGATAGATATTTAACACAGTAAAGATATTGCTTAAAATTGAACTTTAACCGGCTCTTTGGCAGCTTCTTCTGCTACAAAAAAGGGTTGCTGTTTAAAACCCAACATTCCGGCGAATATATTACCGGGAAACATTACTATCTTCTCGTTAAATTGTCTTACCACACTGTTATAAAACTGTCTGGAATAAGCAACTTTATCTTCAGTATCTGACAACTCCTTTTGAAGGTTAATGAATCCTTCCTGTGCCTTAAGTTCAGGATAGCTTTCAGCTACAGCAAAAAGATTCTTTAATGCTCCTGTTAAAGCAGTATCTGCCTGACCTGCTTCTTCGGGTGTTTTTGCCCCCATAAGAGCTGTTCTTGCTTTAGTAACATTTTCAAATACTTCCTTTTCATGGGCTGCGTATCCTTTTACAGTTTCAACAAGGTTGGGTATCAAATCTATTCTTCTTTTCAACTGTACATCTATCTGACTCCAAGCTTCTGATATTTTTACCTTCAAAGAAGCTAGTGAATTGTATAGGGCAACTATATAAAATGCTGCTACTAATATAATTCCTAATATTGCAATTGGCATTTTTTTACACCTCCTTAACAAATAAATTATACGATCTGATTTTACCCTCTAAGGGTAATACTAACAAGTATTAACCTTAAGATATATTTCTAACATTTAACTCTTTCAGAAAATCATTAAGAGGATATGTATTAATAATATCTTTCTTCTCCGCCCACCCTCTTCTGGCATTATATATTCCGTATTTCATGTATGAATACTGGTCTAAAGAATGAGCATCGGAATTTATCATCAATTTCACTCCCCAATCTATAGCACTCCTAATTAAATCGTCAGTTAAATCCAGTCTGTCCGGTTGTGAGTTAATTTCCAGTATTTTATCGTTATCTCTTGCTGCTTTAAATACCCTGTCCCATTTTGGATCCGAAGGGTCTCTTTGATTAATTATTCTTCCCGAAGGATGGCCTATAATATTTATATACGGATTTTCTATAGCTGATATTAATCTGTTGGTTATTGTCTCACTATCTTGATTAAAAGAAGTATGTATGGAAGCTACACAATAATCCAGATCTTTCATTATCTCATCCGGAAGCCCGAGAGAAGAATCAGCTAGTATATTTACTTCGTATCCAAACAATATTTTAGGTTTATTCAGTCTCCTACTTATTTCGGTTATTTTCTTCTTTTTATCTGAAATTAACTTTAATACAGTTCCATATCCCCTTGATTGAATACTTGGGGCATGGTCAGTGATACCAATATAGTCATATCCCAAGTTTGCACCCATTTCAATCATTTCTTCCAAAGTATTTATTCCATCCGAATCAGTTGTGTGCATATGAACATCTCCCCTTATATCTTCTATCTCTATTAATTTCGGAAGATTATTTTTTAATGCAGATTCTATTTCATTAGTACCGTTTCTTATTTCCGGAGGAATGTAGGGAAGATCTAGATATTTATAAAAAGAAATCTCGTCTTTAAACTCCTTTATATCTTTTGATGCATCTTTTATTCCATATTCTGACAGGGACATCTTTTTACTTAACGCGTAATTCCTAAGTAAAATATTATGCTGTTTGGATCCGGTAAAATATTGAAGCATTGCTCCGTAAGAAGACGGTGAACATACTCTGATATCTACCTGCATATCGTTAGTTAAAGATACTGAAGCTTTTTTATCCCCTTGTACAATCACTTCTTTTATTTCAGGGTAACCCATGAAATATTTAATAACTTGCTCAGGATTATCTGTAGAAATGGGAAAATCCAAATCTCCTATTGTTGCATTTTTTCTTCTGAACGATCCCGCAGCTTCAATATTCTTAACTAGTCCGCTGTTTTTCATATAGCTTATTATCCTTTCTACTACTTCTTCAGCTTTAGAATATAGTATTCTTTCTTTTTTATTCTTGGATTGTTTTTCCTGCTCTATTGAGCTTAGAATATCTTTCTCCGATTTTTCACCAAAACCTTCCAGTGTTCTGATTTTCCCTGCTTTAGCTAAATCCCTTATCTTATCTGCGGAATTTTCTCTGTTATTTAATTTAAATGCCTTGGCTAGTTTGTATGATTTTTTTGCACCAATACCCCTTATACCAAGTAAACCAAACATTCCGTCAGGAAGTCCTTCTTTAAGTTTTTCAAATTCAATAACCTTCCCTGTTTTAAACAACTCATTAAGATTTGCTTCTAGACCTTCGCCTATACCGGGTATTTCATCCAATCTTTTTGTTTCCCATAGATCGTAAATTGATACAGTGAGGTTATCCAATATGGATATGGCATTCTGATAAGCTCTTATTCTAAAGAAGTTATATCCTTTAATTTCCATTGCTGCTAAAGCTTCTTTAAGTATTCTAATAACTTCTTTATTGGATAATCTATAATCTATCATTAAACAAAATATAGCATAAATATTGACCTTAACACCAAATGTCGTATAGTATGTTTCCAGTAAGGGGTCGTAGCTCAGCTGGTTAGAGCGCCGCACTGTCACTGCGGAGGTCGCGGGTTCGAGCCCCGTCGATCCCGCCAGGATATTATAAGAAATTATGTATAAATGTTCCTGGCTGTATATTTAGTTCGTCTGGTAAACGTACTAATTTACTACCTTGAATTTCTGCCCAATTGTAGAAACTTATACTTTTCAAGGAGGTGTTTACATAAATGGCAGACACACAGAATAAGAAGGAAAATTCCAAAGATGGATTGGCATTAATAGTCGGAGGTGTTTTTATATTAGCTTTAGTATTTGCTACATATAACTATTTCAATAAAGGATCGAAGAAGAATGAATTGGATAAAATTCAACAGGAAAAAGTATTTGAAGAAGATACTGTAGAAGATACTGAAGATAAAAAAGACGAAGGTGACTTAAATGGTGAAGGAGTAGCAACAAAAAAGGATAACAGTCTATCCTCTGATAAGTCTGATAAGAAAGATTCCTATGATTCTGCATCCTGGCAAGTCACTAGACAAGCCGATAATACTTGGGTTGCCAATGATTATGAAAAAGGCGATATCAAGGGTGCATCTTATACGGTAAGAGCCGGTGATACTCTTTGGGAAATAGCAGAAGGGTTGTACGGAGATGGGACAGCGTGGACTAAAATTCTTTCTGCCAACAGCGGGCAGATAGAATACTTACCCAACGGTAGTCAAGCCCTGATCAGGCCTGGTCAGATTTTGGTATTACCTTAAACATATTGATTAAGTATCTTTGTACATTAACAAAGAGGGAAGCATTCCTTAATCCGGAGTGCTTCTCTTTTTTGATATACTATGTGTGTTGTATATTCTTAGGTATTACTTTTAGCTTTATATGCGGCGGTAGTTCAGTGGCAGAATGTCTCCTTCCCAAGGAGAAGGTCGCCGGTTCAAATCCGGTCCGCCGCTCCAGGATATAATATTTAAGGATTTATATAATTCTTTTCGGCTTTCAACTATGCCAGAGTGGCTCAATGGTAGAGCAAGTGTATCGTAAACACTAGGTTGTGGGTTCGATTCCCACCTCTGGCTCCAGAAAAAATATGTTTAAAACATCTTAACTCGCAGGTCTTGTAACTCTCTGTTTTGTTACTCTAAAATTAACAATGCCTTCTTTTTCCTTTTCCTTTATCATTTTTCCATACTCAAATTTGATATCAATATCAAATACTAAAAAACTGTTGCGATCATTGCTTTTTTCTAGTGCTGATAGGAATTCATTAAGTTTTTCCTTGGATCTCAAGACTTCAGATGTACTAAGCAGACTAAACGATATCGAGGAGTCTACTTCTAAAGATTCGATCATCCGATATACTTCCGTGTAAGGTATAGGATTTGGTTCTGGAATATTTTCCATTTTTTATTCAATTAACTAATACTATTATGGCTCATTATTTTGTGGTAAACAAATGTAAATAACATTATTAGATTTTAGAAAAGACTCCCTAAGATAAATATATCTATTGGGAGTCATAATATCTCCACTAATACACCTACGTTCCCATCAGCGAGATCGTGGATGCTAATACTCACCGGATATTTACATTTCTTGGCAATATCCGACGAGATTATACTGGCATCTCTTCCCCCTAGAGAGGTTTTACTAATGAAGAAAGATTCCTTTTTCCCTTTCTCCATTTCTGATACCTTCTTTAAGAAATCCTCGTATTTCATTGTACTCCTTCTTTCTCTTATTGAGACAATATACTTTTTAGTTAATAAGTGCAAATCAGTAGTATCACTGTGCTATTCCGTATCTTTTAGCTGCTGTTTCAATTATTCTCTGTACCACATCTTTTGGTTTATAGCCTGCAGTTCGGGCTGCTAAGGGAAAATAGGATATTTCATTTTCTTTAAAATTTAATCCGGGAAGTGTATTAACTTCAAGAAAATATAGCTGATTGGCATTATTCATACGAAAATCCACCCTAGCTACATCAAATATTCTTAATGAATTAAATACTCTCTCAGCCGTACTTTTTATCTTCGTCTCTAATTTTTTACCAATTTTAGCCGGGCATTCATAAGCAGTAGTCAGATCTTTAAGCTTATCTTCAAAAAACCATTTTAATTCATAACCTGCAATTTTATGGTATTCCTTGGGTAAAAAATCAAACTTCTGTTCTATGATAGGAAGTATCTCCAACTCTCCATTTCCTATCATTCCTACAGTAAATTCCCTTCCATCGATATATTCCTCTACTAAAAAATCCCCTTTATAACCAACCGACATTAATTTATCCAAACGATTATTCAACTCCTTTTCATTATTAACTATATTATCATTAGTTATACCTACGCTAGACCCCTCAGCATTTGGTTTAATTATCAAAGGGTATTTTAATTTAGAAATATTTCTCTTTCTATTATTAACCAAGATAGAAGATGGGGATCTAATACCAAACGAGGACAATATTTGTTTAGTAAACTCCTTATCTAATCCGATAGCATGAGTGGTAGGAGATGAATGGGTATAAGGAATGTTTAATACTTCGCAGTATATTGGTATTTGTGATTCCCTGGCGTCTCCTTTAACTCCTTCTGCAATATTGAATACAAGATCTATTTTATTCTTTAATTTTTTCAGTCCTTCAAAAGAATTTTCATCAGCCTGTAAAATTTCGACGCTATGCCCAGAATCTTCGATAGCTTTCTTTATTAAATCAATTACCTCCAAAGAATCATATTCCTGTTCATCCTGTTTCTCTATCTTAAGTGATGGTTCTTTATTCTTAATGTTACATGCAAGGCATATTTTCATACCTATGAAATATTAGAAGAACATTAAAAATATGCAATACCCAATTTATATTGGTAGAATATATTGAGTATGAGTAAATATTCTAATATTAAAAAAGCGGTCATCGCTGCCGCCGGAACAGGTACCAGATTTCTTCCTGCAACTAAAAATCAACCAAAAGAAATGCTTCCGATTATAGATAAACCTATAATTCAATATCTGGTAGAAGAAGCAGTTGCTTCCAGTATAACAGATATTATTCTTGTTACCAGATCGGGAAGCCACATTATTGAGGACTATTTTGATACACGTGCTGATCTTGAATATTCTCTAGAAAAAAACGGAAAGAATGACTATTTGAAAATTGTAAAAGATATACCCCAGATGGCAAATTTTATTTACATAAGACAGAAAAATAATCTTCCCTATGGCAATGGATCTCCTATTCTTGCAGCTAAGAATTTAATTGATAAAGATGAGAGTTTTGTATATATGTTTGGAGATGATTTAACCCTATCCGATATACCTGTATCAAAGCAACTAATGGATGTATACATAAATCAAGAAGCTGATGCTGTACTCGGAGTTCAGGAGGTACCGTGGGATGAAGTTGAAAGATATGGAACGGTAAAATATAAAGAAAATTCCAATTATAAATACGAAATCGAAAAAGCTTGTGAAAAGCTACCCAAAGAAAAAGCATATTCAAATATGTGCCAGTTTGGAAGATTTGTATTCTCTTACGATGTTATAGAAACAGCTCTAAGAACAAAAACAGGAAAAGATAACGAGCTATGGGTAATAGATATATTAAATCAAATGGCACAGGAAGGTAAAAAGATAATCGCGCAACCCATTAAAGGGGAATGGTTAACAACAGGGGATCCTCTGAGATATTTAAAAGCCACTTTGAAATTTACTATGAAAAGAGATGATTTAGAGAAAGATATAAGGGAATTTATTAAAAATGAAATACTCTGAATTAAATAAGAAGAATATATCTGAGGAAGAACTATCAAAGAAGCTCATGATGTATATTATCGGCATCGCAGCAATAGTAGTAATTACAGTACTGGCTTTCTCTGTGTTTGCTCCTAAAATAGGTTATCTTTTTGGACTTGTATCCAAACATAGAAATGAGGAAGGATACAAACCTACCGGAAAAATACCTCCCCCTGTCTTTACTGAAATACATAAATCAGTAAAAGTATCGGATATACAATTAACTGGTTACGCACGCGCCGGTCTTACTGTAATACTATATGTGAATGGACCTGAAATAGGCAGAACTGTCTCCGGTGCTGATAATATCTTTACATTCTCAAATATAAAACTTAATGACGGGAAAAACACATTGTTTGCCAAAGCTGTTGATAATAAAGGATCGGAAAGTGAAAAAACTGAATTTTTCTACATAACATATGATAAGAATCCTCCTAAGATTGAAGATCTATCACCAGAAGACGGAGATACAGTAAGAAACTTGGATAAAAGAATTAACGTTACCGGAAGAACTAATGAAAAAGCTAAGGTAACTATAAACGGCATGATGGCTGTACAAAAACCCGATAACTCATTTGAATTCCTTCTGGGGGTAGATGAAGGAGAGGTTAAGATGAAGATAGAAGCTGTTGATGAAGCAGGCAATAAAACAGAGAAAGAGATAACAGTTAAGTATGAGAAAAAGAGTATATAGAAAATATTAAAAACATAACCTGAGGGTAAAAAAGAGAGTTAATAAATAAAGAATTAACTAATATACATAGAATCAAAGATATATACATAATACGAAGATTTCCTTGTGAAAGTACCGGCGATACTAACGAGTATAGATATACCGCTAATCCAAATATACCTGTAGTAGCTAAAACCATTAACAAAGATGAATCGGATCCAGATCCGGAGTGAGAATAAATATTATCTAATTCAAGCGTTCCATATCTTTTCTGCGCTTCCCTGTAATTATTAAAACCTACACCTGTTAATAAATTATCTTCGGCTATCCTCCATGCATTAGACCAGCTTTCTATCCTTAAACGCGCCGAATCCGAAGGATCGGTAATACCGTTTATCCTAGTCTGTACACGAGGAACAGCGAAGTAAGTACTAAATAATACAATTAGACTTATCCCTAATAATGTTTTTGATTTAAATAATCCGTAAACAAATACAACTATAGATAATGCTCCCCATGCACTTCTTGAAAATGTTAAGAATGTACATACTAAAAGAAATAGGAAATAAATATAATCCTTTGTTGAGAAATTCTTATCCAGGTAATATTTTTTAAATAATAAAATTAAGCATAATACCAAATATATTCCTGTAAAATTAGGATCAAAGAAAGTACTAGCTAATCTATTCTTATGAGGATCCCATCCTAAAGACTTTTCTAATAAGCTGAAGTCCGGAATCAACACTAACTGTACTAATCCCGATATTCCCAGCAGTACACCTGAATATATTATCGAATATAATATCTCCTCTGTATTGATCATTTTCAATCTGATCATATTCTGCAATACAATACCGGCTAAAATATAAAAAGTTAATCTTAATAAATAAAATAATGCGGTATCAATTGAATCAAATGAATATTTAAATAGTGATAATGTTAAGGATAATAGTGCAATTAGCAAGAATAATAGAAAAGGAAAAAAACGTGATTCCAGTCTAAATGATTTTTTTACATTAAGAAAGTATAAAAATCCGTATATTGAATATGCAAATACAGATATATCAAAAAGATATATTTTAATCTCCCCGCTTCTGTGTATTATTGAATACTGTCCCAGAGTTAACAGTAATAAACATAAATAATAACCTATCTTCAGCATATTATATGATTCTTTCTATTCATATTTTTGGCTCTGCCTGCGAATATATTTCCCAATTTTTAAGCCTCCATGCTTTTTTAGCATAATATATAAGTAATAATAGAATTAATAATTCCGAAGCATGCGTAATTATAGAGGATGCAAAGAATGAGTACCTGGGAATTAATATTACATTAGCAGTAAAATTAAAAACCGCACTTATTAAATATATAAAGGGAAGGTATTTTTGAAATCCTAATGTAACTATAAGCCAGGATATAGGCTGTGTTAGAAAATAAATAATTAAACCCGCCAATAATATCTTTAGTATTGCAACGGAATAAACAAAATCCATGCCCCCTAGTATATTTATAATTATCCTGGATATTAATATCCCTGCTCCGGATATTAATACAGCTAATGAAGCCATTATTCCCAATGAAGAATAGAATATTCTCTTTAGTTCTTTTTTACCTGCGTTCATCTTATTCACCATTACAGGAAATACAGAATTCATAAAAAATGTAGGTACTACTAGAGCTACCTCAAATATTTTGTAAGGAAGGGTGTATACAGCCACGGAATTAACATTATCCAAATTATACTGCCTGGGAAGATTAAGAACGGAAAGAAGTATAGAATCTGCTTTAAAATTAATCTGGCTAAAAATAAACATTAAACCTAAAGGCATGGACTCCTTAATCAAATACTTTGCTGACTCATAATTAATCCCATACCCTATATCTACACCCAATTTTTTACATAATTTTCTATTTATTAAATATGTAACTACCCCTCCCAGAACATATCCTGTACTTATGAATATGATATCTGCCTTGGTATAAGTAAATATTAGAGCTAAGAGAAATATTATTATGTATCCGGATAGGTATCCTAACGTAGATAAATCATATCTGTGCTTAATTTGAAATACTATATTTGTGGTTGTATACAATGCCTGGGTTAAGATCAGAAACAATGTGAAGAATATTCCTGACTTTAACCAAAAACTGTAGGGAAAAAACACTAAAGATACGGATAGAATGATAATAATAAAAAGAGAAAACACAGAACGCAGTGTAACAATGGTGTTCAGATATTCTGTATATTTCGTACCATCTTTTGTTAACTCTCTAACGGCAATTGCATTTAATCCAAAATCTACAATAACAAAAAAGAGAGCAGGCCAAGCCTGCATAATACTAAAAGCCCCAAATCCGTCTCTACCATACGATCGTGTAATTACCATAACTATAAGCATAGTGATCGTCATACTTACTATTTTTCCAATCAGTTGAAATATAGTATTCTTGGCTATTTTTATACCTGTATCAGATATTTTAAATTTCTTAATCATTGTTTATTATTGACAGTCTATTTGTTCATATACTTCAGTTTTTAACACCGGAGGCTTTCCTTCAATTTTTTTCATATTTTTAATAACTTCATAATGATAATAGGGGACATTATCGGAATTTACCCATGAGAAATGATCAAAAGGAGGATTATATCTGATAGTGAAAGGAGTTACTGCTCTTACCCTGTCATCTTTTAGATAATAATCCCTATAAGCAGTTACCATATTATCAGCTACTTTATTCACAGGAAGATATGAGGGATTATATACTGCTCCTTCGGCATGAGCCCATCCTGTTTCGGTTATAAATACAGGAAAATCCTTATTAACACCTATTTCATTTTTTAGATAATCCAGTTCCGATTCGTAAGCCCTAATTCCCCATCTCCCTTCTGTATGAGGATCTCCTGAAAAATTCGGCTGAGGATAAGGATGGGAAGCCCATCCGTCGATTTTATTAAATATACCCGGTATTTCTTTCTCCATTCTTCTTAAATATTCAAATTCATCCATGTGATAATCATCGGAAGGAGCTGTAGCGTTAAAAGCACCGTTCATAATAAAAAAATCCTCATTCATATTCTTAAATATATCTATAGTAAAATTAAGTATCCTGGCGTATTCTTCAGGGTTAACATTTCCATACCAGAATTTTGAATCATTTGTTTCATTATAGACACTAATATATTTATATTTTATTGGCCATACAAAATCATTTAAAAACTCTGCAGCCTGCTCGGTTTGTTTTTTATACTCAGATACATCTATATCCCATAATTGTATTATGGGTATTAGGTTTTTATTCAACAGCATTTTAAATACAGCATCCCATTTCTCCCTGTCTCTATCCTTAACATTGTATGGGATAAGAACATACCCCCACTTGCCTCCATTGGAATTTACCAGTTTTTGAGCTATTTCAAACATATTTGATTCTTCCGCATAGATATAAAGACCGAACTTATTATTATCTTTCCATAATGGGTCTACATTATCTTCATAGTATGCGTATTCTATTTTTGATGTAATCGAACAATCTTTATTTAGCTCCCCATTATTATCTAAATCTACTTTAATATCGGAGGGGGAGGAGAGGGATATTCTGGGCTCTGAAGAAATAACAATATCTTCCTGATTACTATTTTCACCAAATCCAGAGTATTTATTAAACAATAATTTTTTATTATCCCTGCCTGTAATTATCACAAATAATAATATTAATAGGGTAACACTCAACAATATGTAAACAATATATTTCTTCACAGCACTATTTTAGCAAATAATGTACAATTGATTGATGAAATCTGAGGTACGAATTGTTGCAGTAATATTTTCTCTAGTTATTATATTAGCCATAATCGGATCATTTTTGAAAAACATCGGTAAACAAGAAAAACTACTGTATCCTTTCTCAAAGAATAGCGATATATTTTCTTTCCTGACACCTCACAAAAAACCTAAATACAGGGTGTATGGATATCTTCCATACTGGTCATTAGATTCAGCAAAATATCTTCAATACGACAAACTTACGGATATTGCATATTTCGGTTTATATATTAATTCAGACGGGACATTTAAAGAAAAAGTATTAGATGATGAGGGGTATGAGATTTTAGAACCGGGGTACAAAAACTGGAAAGAAAATAAGACAGTGGATGAGATTATCTCAAATGCCAAAAAGAACGGGGTTAGAGTGGCTCTTACAGTTATTGCACATGATGATGAAGATAATGACACGTTTTTAAACTGCAGAGAATGCTGGTCCGTTTTAATGGAAAACGTAAAGAAAGAATTAAAAAATAAAGGTTTAAGTGATGTCAATCTCAATTTTGAATATGCTGAATATACTGATGATGAGATGGCGCTGAAATTTACCGAGTTTGTGAAATATGTTAACGATGAACTTGATAAGAGTTTCTCTGATTCTTTTTTGGTAGTGTCGGCTTTTGCTGATTCTGCTGTAAAACCAAGAATATCTTCAAGTCTTTTAGAATTAGGAAGAAATTCGGATGGTATATTTATTATGGCATATGATTTCCATAGGCCAACATCAGATCAGGCAGGACCTGTAGCTCCCATAGACGGAACTTATGCAAACTCTGATTATGATATTAATACAATGCTTAAGGATTTTCTTTCAAAGATTTCCCCCAACAAATTAATTATGGGTATCCCCTACTATGGATATAATTGGGTAGTAGAAAACGAGGATAGGTATGCAAAAAGAATTGAAGGAAACGAAGAAAGAGGATATTCCGAATCTTTAGTTTATGACAAGATACTAAGGGATCTTGAAGAATTGAATATTAAACCATTATGGGATGAAAATGCTCAAGTGCCTTTCTATTCCTATACAAGCCCTTCTACCGGGTCTATCAGACAGGTTTATTACGAAAATGAAAACTCCCTTCGTATTAAATACCAGATAACAAAAAATAATAATTTAGCGGGAATAGGAATATGGGCTTTAGGGTATGATGGAGACCGTTCTGAATTGTGGAATTTAATATATGATGAATTTATTAAATAAATTAAAGAAATACATAACCCCTTATAATATTATTGTCTTTTTTATTATTTTCATAGGTATCATATTAAGATTACTGGTATTTGATAAGCAGGGAGGGGATTACACTACCTATAAAGAAGCGATGGATTTATTCCACAAAGGCTATAATCCATATAATAAAACTATATCATCTTTTGGGTCAGGCGGCGGGGAACATGGTTATGCGTATTTTCCAACTTTATTGTATATACAGTATTTTTTATGGTTACTTAGCAACTGGTCGGGAATAATCATTTCTACCGTTATATTGTGGAAAATACCTGTCTTAATAGCCGATCTTTTAATTCTTTTTCTTATTCTTAAAAGTGCCTCAAATAAAGACAAAGATGATAGGTTTGGATTAACTAAAATATTTACCGGGTATGAACTATTGAAGATTATTATTTGTATATTCTGGTTATTTAATCCCTACCTTATCTCCAGATATGATTATTCCTTATATGATCCGTTATTTCTTCTCTGCCTACTCTTATCATTGAAATTTAATGAGAAGAATTCTACTCTTTCAGGTGTATTTTATGCCCTATCTGTGTCATTAAAAACTATTCCAATGATAGTTCTCCCCATTCTTCTACTAAAGACACCGAGAAAAATGAATTTTATCCTATCCTGTATTTTTGTATTTATTACTATAAGTATTCCTTTTATGGGTAATAAGTATGATTTCCTAAATTATATTGATGGGTCTATCTTAGTTCATTCAGAAAGACAGTTACAAGGCAGGCCTATACTAACTTGGATTTCTTATAATACTTCCTCAATAGGAATAAATTTTCTTCAGACTGACTATACTTCAATATACTCAATGGCGGCTTTATTCACTTCCTTTACCATACCTTTTTTATTATACATATTTAAAATTATTAAAAATACTAATACATATATTCTTATCTCATTTGCCATATATATACTTCTTACACCGGTACTTAGCCGTACACATACGTTATGGCTGTTACCTTGGTTATTAGCATATATATTAGATAGGTACAGTCCAAAAAAAGTACTAAAACTATCTGTAATATTACTAACAGCATGGTTTTTAATATTCTTCTACTTACTCGATTGGAATAGAGGTTTTGAACCTGTTTCTGATGAATATAAAAGACCGATACTAAATAATCAAAATACAGAATGGGAGTTAAAAAGAATATTAAGACATAAATACTACGAATTCAGAAGCTGAATATCTACTATAATGGTGGGCTTGCCTGGGATCGAACCAGGGACCTCTGCAATGTGAATGCAGCGCTCTAACCAACTGAGCTACAAACCCACATAAAATATACTGACATTTTACTACACTTGTTTAAATCTATCATGGTGGTTAAAATTGCTATTGTGAAAAGAAAATATAATTTACTTCATTTCATTGTTGATTTTTTTGAAATCACAGTAATAAGCGCCGCTCTTTTTGCCATCACCTATATATTTATAGGTCAGCTAACGGAAGTGTCGGGTAATTCTATGTATCCAAACTATTTGGATAAAGAAAAGATAATTGCTGAAAAAGTGTCTATTAAAGTTAGACCTATAAAAAGAGGAGAGGTAGTAATATTTGTGAAACCAAACACCCAAGAAAGATATATTTTAATAAAAAGAGTAATAGGACTCCCCGGAGAAATAATTAAACTTTCCGAAGGATATGTATATATAAACGGCGAGAAACTGGATGAATACTATTTAGATTCAGAAGTTAATACAAATGAAATACAAGACGGTGTACTAACGGAAAATACTGAATATGAAATCCCAAGCAACTCCTATATTCTTCTTGGAGATAATAGAGGAGAAAGTACTGATTCAAGATACTTTGGTCCTGTACCGGGGGATAATATCATAGCTAGAGCAGTTATTGTTTTCTACCCAATAGATAGGATTAGGATTGTGAAATAATATCAATTCTCTTTCTGTTATTTTTTATTATTTCAAACTGAACAATTCCAGCTTTTAATGCAAATATTGTAAAGTCCTTGCCCATTCCTGCATTTTTACCAGGGAGAAATACCCTACCCCTCTGTCTCACTATTATTGATCCTTCTTTTACCTTGCTTCCTCCAAATACCTTAACTCCTAATCTTTTTCCTGCGACATTGGCACCTTGCCTGGCTTTTGATCCTCCTGCTTTCTTATGAGCCATATGCTATTTCTTCTCTTTCTTACTTAACTTTGTACTTTTTTTGGCTGTTTTCTGTATTTTACTTTTCACCGGTAATTTCTTTGTTTTTACTTCAATCGATTTATCATTCTTTACAGTATCTTTTGATATTTCTTCTTTACCTTTAATATCTTTTTTGTCATTAAGATTGTGTATTTTAATAACTTTATAACTATTCAAATGTTCTCTGGATCCTCTCTTTTTTCTATACCTGGATTTTGATTTAAATCTGGAAACCATAATTTTCCTTGACAGTTTATGACCTATCAATTCCAATTTAACTTCAATATCTTTCAATACCGGATTTCCGATATGACTCTTCTCCCCATCAAAGTAAAATAATACAGGTACAGATTGTTTACCAATAGCTCCTACAGATTCAACTGTGTCCCCTTCATGGATACTGTACTGTCTTCCGCCTAATTGTATTACTGCATATTTATTCATATAAAACATGAAGATATTACACTATAGAGCCAAAAGTGGCAACTACAAAGCAGTATTTCCTCCTATTACAATCAAAAGGTCATATTCTTCGCTATCCTCCAGATTATCTTCTATCTTAACATCCACTATCTTGCCGGTTAGGTCCTTTACCATCATATCCTTAAAATCCTTTGTACTTTCCTTAAATCTAAGAAGTGTATCTTCCCTTTCTTCTTCCGCTGTATCTATACTAACTACTTGGTATCCTTTATCGTTAAGTAAATCCCTAGTCTTTGCAGCCAATCCGGATACACCTGTCCCATTTTCTATTCTAATCCTCAGATCTTCTCTTTTAAGTTCTTTCTGTTCGGATGGTACACTTTCAGGTACTTCGGACTGAGTACTTAATACACTTGTTTCTTGATTTACAGCCTGTGCTAGTTCTCCGTTTATTTGATTATTATTTCTCTTTATTATTCCAAAATATACTAAGGAAGCAACTAATCCTAAACCCAGTACTGTTGATCCAACATAAACCAAGATAGATTTCTTTTTTACTACCTCGGGAAGAGGGATTAAGTTTAGGGCATTAATTTGTGTATTAAGTAATGAGGGATCTGTATCACTTATATAGTTGCATAAAATATTTATTTCCATTCCGGGTGTTGATTCATCAGCCAATCCCGACACAGGAAGTGATATTTTTGATATATCAAAATCACTTAAAGAAAGCATTTCATAATTTAGTGAATATATCTTCTTAATAGGCCCCAGTTTCTTGTATAAAGATAGATTATCTGCGAAATTTTGTAATTCCTTTGAAGTAATTTCCTTCTTTTGTGATATTGAAAAAAATATTCCCCCAAGCTCGGATAGTGCTACTACCTGCTCATCATCTCTTTTTATTAGAAATACTGCAGGATCTGCCTGCTGTATATACTTTGGTATAACTAAAAGCCATGGGATTATACTTTTTATACTTATTCCTATGTTATTAGATATTTCAATATATCTCTCCAATATATTTTTTTTAACCCCAATAAACTGATAAAGAAAGGGTGCAATTTTCTGATAGGAAAAATATAACTCATCTAAATTAATCTCTCCCAAGTCATGTTTAATCTCGGAGATTATTTGTTCCTGGCTGCCGGAAGATCCTTTGTTCAGTGTAAAAAACCTTAGTATTGTATCCTCAGGTTCTAATATAAAATTCAGATTTAAACTACTCTTGGGTTTTCTTACTGTCTTAGAGATAGTTTCCTGCAATATACCTGAAAAAGTAATAGGGTCTTCGATCTTTGAATCGTTAACTACATTATTTGTTATCTCCTCCTGCATCGATTTAAATCCACTCTTTGCGTCTACCGATGAGACTCTTAACTTATTGTTATTTAATGAGATAAACAAATCTTGCATATAAAAACTATACCATAAATTACACTCTGGATATTGAGGTTTCTGTTCCAGAACTAAGATTTCTAGCTAATACTTTCTTCTTTATTTCTTCCTCAAAAAGAGATACTGCTTTATTATTCTCCGGTGTATTTTTATATATAGCATCTATTTGATCCGATATAGATAATCCTAACTTTTTTCTAATATCCTGAATTTCTCTAACTAACTCTCTGGCAGCTCCCTCGGCCTTTAAACTGTCAGTTAATGTAAAATCTAAAGATACTCTCCCTTTACTTTCTTTAACATAAGTTGGTTTCTCATCCAGAGATGATAAATATTGTATATTCTTCACGTTAACTTCTTCTTTTATTAATATTTCAAAATCTTCGGGTATTATGTGTTCATTCAGTACAGCAATTGAATTTAACGGTTGGCGTACTCCCACTCCTTTTTCTACTCTTAGTGCTAAGGCATCTGATACCAACTCTCTTACTATTTTCATTTTCTCTTGAATATCTATATTATTTTTAAGAAATTCTTTATCATAATCAGGATAATTACATAAATGAACGGATTCTTTTTGATCTTTTGTTAGATAAGTTTTAAGAGATTGATATATACTCTCCGTTAAAAACGGTATTAATGGGGCAGTTGCTAATGAAAAGTTCTTTATAACATAAAATAAGGTAGATATAGCTTCATTATCTCCTTGAGAAATCCTTTCTCTGGATCTTCTTACGTACCATCTGGATAAATCATCTACGAATACATCTATCTCTGCCGATGCCTGTTGAATTAAATATTTATCCAAATTTTCTGATATATTTTTAATTAACTGATTTAATCTTAGAATTATCCACTTATCCAAGATATTATCCGATTCTATAAACTTGTCTTCATTCCAATCATATTGTTTTAAATACAACAATAGAAATTTCATAGAATTCCACAAGGGATTAAGTACATTTCTTAGTTTTGTTTTTAGTACTTCTTCATCAAAATTAGCATTCTCGGCTGACATTAGAGGTGAATCCGTTAAATAAAGACGCAGAGCATCCCCTCCGTATTTCTCTAATACCTCTTTTGGATCGGTATAATTTTCATATGTTTTGCTCATTTTTCTTCCGTCAGATCCAGCCATAATGCCCGTTACAATAACGTTCTTAAAAGGATGGGAATGAAATACCAAAGCAGAAAGAACATGCATCACATAAAACCATGCTCTAACTTGAGGAACATACTCGGATACATAATCCCCGGGATAATTTTTCTCAAACTTTTCTTTATTGTTAAAAGGATAGTGGTACTGAGCAAAGGGCATGGATCCTGATTCCATCCAGCAATCAAGTACTTCAGGTATTCTTTTAAAATGCTTCCCATCTTTGATAAAAGTAATTTGATCAATATAGGGACGGTGTAAATCTGTAACTTTCTTTCCAGATAATTCTTCTATCTCTTTAATTGATGAAACTACAATTCTTTCCCCATCTTCTGATTCCCACACCGGCATAGGAGTAGCCCAAAATCTATTTCTTGATATACACCAGTCAGGTGCTTGTTCAATTCCCTGCTTGTACCTTCCTTCCTTTATGTATTCAGGCACCCAATTTATATTCTTATTTGTACTGAGCATTATATCCTTTGCATCCGATACTCTAATAAACCAAGACTTCTGTGTTTTCTGTATAAGGGGCGTATCACAACGATCATGATATGGAAATCTATGAACAATCTTTTCATTTGAGAAAAGGATATTTCTCTTTGTCATATCATCAATTATCTTAATATTTGCTTCTGAATAATAAATCCCGAAGAAAGGGTTTTCTCCATTATCTCCTTGAATAAACCTGCCTTCATCGTCTATTGTCATCATTACTGACAATCCTTTGGATATACCCATTTCCGTATCTATCTCCCCAAAACCCGGAGCTGAATGCACAATTCCGGTTCCGTCATCCATTGTTACCATACCTTCATATTCGTATATCTTAAAGTCATTCGGTCCCTTCTTAAAGAATGTATAGGGTGCATTATATTCCAAGTGCAGTAGATCTTTACCTTTAAGTTTTTCTAGAATACTGTATTTCTCATCTCTAAATATAAAATCCAATCTTTTCTCTGCCAGGATATATTTTTCACCTTCTTTTTCACATATCACATATGCTTCATTACTGTCGACTACTAGTCCTCTGTTAGACGGTATTGTCCAGGGAGTAGTTGTCCAGGCAAGTACATTTATTCCAAAATATTTACCTTTTGTGGATATAGGAAACTTAACAATTATTGAAGGGTCTTCCATATCTTTGTAGGAATTATCCATTGCTACTTCAAAATTAGAAACGGGAGTACCGCAGGTTGTACAATAAAGTGACGTTCTTACTCCCTCATATATGTATCCCTTGTCATACAGCTGTTTAAACACCCAAATTACAGTTTCCATGTATGACTGGTCAGTTGTTCTGTAGGCATTTTTTAAATCCACCCATCTTCCAATTCTATCTATATACCATTCCCATTCAGCTGACACCTCCGAAGTATATCTGTAGCATTCTTGAGTGAATTTCTCTAATCCGTATTTTTCTATATCTCTTCTGTTTTTTATTCCTATTTTCTTTTGGACTTTATTCTCTACAGATAAACCGTGGGCATCCCATCCCCATACTCTTTCAACTCTTTTTCCTTTCATTGTTTGATATCTTGGAATAATATCTTTTGAAATTGATCCCAACAAATGACCGTAGTGAGGAAGACCGGATATGAATGGAGGGCCGTCGTAGAATACATAGAGATTATCAGGAGAGTTTTTTTCTACAGATTTCTCAAATATTCTATGCTCTTTCCAAAAGGATAACGTTTCTCTTTCTAGATCCGGTATTTTTTTATTCTCATTAGTTATTTCTTCTGCCATATCAATGGAAATTCTAACAGAATCCGCCTCTATTTTGAAGAAGTCCAGGTAATTTCTTTTACTCTCTTCTTTTTATTTACATATCTGGCAGCTATAAAAAGAAGATCGGATAATCTATTTAAATATGTACCAGCTGAATCTAAATCTTTCCTTTTACTCACCAGTTTATAATGAATAAACGACCTTTCCATTCTTCTGCATACTACTCTACAAAAATGAAGATATGCTGAATCCAAAGATCCCCCGGGAAGTATAAAATGACTTAACTTAGGAAGATGTTTGTCTAATTTATCTATGTAATTTTCCAAGACTTTAGTCTTTAAATCCCAATTCTCTTGGTTTTTTTGTTTATTCTCTATAAGCAGTGTCCCAAGATAGAATAAGTCCTTTTGAATAAGAATAGATAGTTTTTTTATCTCAAATGTTTTTGAGTTATGAAGAAACCCAAGAGAAGATGTAAGTTCATCTAAATTACCAAGAACATCAAATATTAAAGAATTTTTACTTAAATCTTTCCCCGTCTTTCCAATACTGCTATTGCCTTTATCGCCTTTTTTAGTATATATCGGCATAATATATCCTCCTTATGCACAGAGTATAGTACTAGAAAGGATTTTGGCAAATTTACAAGGTTAGCTTCCCACCCATTTAGTTTATTAATTTATTAACAATGGCTGTATCCACAGGAATAGCACTTAGCACAACCTTCTTCCTGAACTAAGGTGCAATTACCGCATTCAGGGCATACATCCGTATTAGAAAAAGCTGATTTCTCGGGTTCTTTTATTGAGATTATTGGATCCTCTCCGTTGTCAGATAGATTAGTTTCATGAGAATCATTATTTGCTCCATTATTATTTCCTGCCCCTTCTTTTGAAGTAATCATATACCCGAATTCATCTGCTAATACTTTAGCTATTGCATCGGGAATTGAAGTCACTCTGTGTTTGCCAAAACCAACGGATCTGGAACCCCCTATTCCTATAAGTTGGGATATTATTTCCTGAACAGTATTATCTGAAGAATGAGGTTCTCTTAACCAGCCTGATATCACTCTGCCCAACCCCTCGGAAAGACCTGAAACATCGCTTCCTGCTTTTCCAACGTTGAGAAAAACTTCAAAAGGTCTTCCTTCCTCAGTACGATTTACTGTAATAAATGCTTTACCTTGAGGTGTTCTAACTTTGTATGTATTTCCTGATAGTTTATAGCCTCTTTCTAATCCATCTTTATTTGAAATATCTGCCTGTATACCTGTTTTATCTTTTCCCTCTTTACTTACTTTGGTTTCCAATACAACCTCTGTTCTACTTCCTGTAACATATACGGTTAAACCTTTACACCCTGTTTCCCATCCCAGCATATACACTTTTGCTACATCTTCTTTATTTGCTGTAGAAGGAAAATTACATGTTTTTGAAATTGAATTGTCTATGAACGCCTGAATAGAAGCCTGCATTAATATATGCTCTTCCGGTGTAATATCCGCAGATACAACAAACACATCTTTTATTTGAGAAGGTATTTCTTTTATACTCTGACAGCTTCCTGAGTTGATTACATCCTCAACAACTTTATTCTTGATCTCAGCACTTAGATTTAGAGAATCAATAGCTTTTTGAAAAGCCGGGCTGACATAAGTTAATGTCATCTTTCCGCTATCACCTGCTGCCTGATAGACATTTCTATAATACGCAAGAGCAAACACAGGCTCGCATCCATATCCTTCAACACCAGCTACTGTAGATATAGTTCCGGTGGGAGCTATTGTGGTTGTAGCAGCATTTCTTATACCATATCTTTTTATTTCCGATACTATCTCTTCCCAATCTATCTGAGGTCTGTCCCAATTTCTTGAATAATTCTTTAAAGGTGTTGGGGGGCTCCACTTGAGATTTTCCGGATCATAAATGCTTCCTGATATTTTAGAGAAAGCTCCCCTTTCCTTGGCTAACTCAATAGAGGTCTTCATTGAATGAAAACGTATAAACTCAGATACCTGGGAAGCAAATTCCTGGCCGGCATCACTTCCATATCTGATTCCCATTGAATACATAACATCTGCCAAACCCATGAAACCTAAACCAATTCTCCTGCATCCCTTTGCTGCTTCTTCTATGTCAGGTACTGCAGGTATATAGGCGTTAGCTGTAATTACGTTGTCCAAAAATCTTGTAGAAAGAATAATAGTTTTTTTCAACTCTTCCCAATCCAGCTTTCCTTCTTTATCAACATTCTCTATTAAGTTTATTGATCCTAAACAACAATTTTCATAAGGACCCAGCCACTGTTCACCGCAAGGATTAGTAGCTTCTAAATCATATAGATGAGGTACGGGATTATGTCTATTGGCGGTATCTATAAATAAAACTCCCGGCTCTCCGTTTTTATAAGCATGGTCAACAATCATATTAAATATTTCCCTAGCCATGGGTCTTTCCTTAATTTCTTGTGTATGGGGGTCAATTAATTCATATGCGGTGTCATTTCTTACTGCTTCCATAAATTTATCCGTGATGGCTACGGATATATTAAAATTAGAAATATTCCCCTCTGATGATTTGCATTGTATAAACTCCCTTATATCCGGATGGTCTACTCTCAACACTCCCATATTAGCCCCCCTCCTCACTCCACCTTGAGCTATCTCACCAAATGCCACATCATATACTTTGAGAAATCCCACAGGTCCGGTAGCTACGCCATTGCTTCTTGAAACAATTGATCCTTTTGATCTTATTCTTGAAAAAGAAAATCCGTTTCCTCCTCCGGACTGCTGTATCAATGCAGCTACTCTTAAGGTGGAAAATATACCATCTTTCTCCCTGCCTAAGTCATCTGATATTGGAAGTACAAAACAGGCGGCTAACTGCCCAAGCGGTGTTCCTGCACCCGTGAACGTAGGGGAATTTGGAAAAAACTTTTTCGATGAAATTAAGTTATAAAACTCTATCTTGGATTTTTCTACATCACAATAGTTTCTATCAGGTTCTGCTATTGTTGAAGATATTCTTTCAAACATCTGTTCAGGTGTTTCCGATGGTTCTCCTCTGACATTCCTTCTAAGGTATCTCTTCTCTAGAATTTTCCTCGCGTTATCGGAAAATTCAATATTTGTATTCTTTCTCAAACTATCAGGATCATTAAAATACAGGTAGGGCAAACCCATAAATGTATTAGATCCTCATGAGCCGGCACTCTTCCACTGCCTATAGCGAAAAATGTCGAAGCATGAGTTCTTTATTAAATTTTTAACTTAGTTATTGTATGCAGAAATATTTCCAAAACACAATACATTATTTTTATATTCCTAAGAAAATATTACTTCCCCCTAAGAAACGCAGGAATATCGTACTTTGACTGAAGATCTTTATCATCCATATCTTCGGGTTTGAAAATATTTTTTGGTACATCAGTTTTTTCTGCTTCATTATGAGTAGGAGTATATTCTTTCTCAATAAAATTATATCCTCTATCTTCCTCCTTAGTTTCAAACCCTGTCGCAATAACTGTTATTTTTACTTTCCCGGATAATTCATCATCAATTGTAGTTCCAAATATAATATTTGCATCTTCCCCTGCAATTTCTCTTATTATGTTAGCCGCTCTATCAACTTCTTTCATAGTTAAATCTCTTCCACCCATGACATTAAACAATATACCTTTGGCTCCCTCTATAGATTGCTCAAGAAGAGGGGAGGATATTGCAGCACGTGCTGCAGTCTCTGCTCTATTATCCCCTGTCCCTATTCCTATACCCATTAGTGCTGTTCCTGCATCTTTCATAATTGCTTTAACATCAGCAAAATCAACATTAATTAACCCCGGCATTACTATTAAATCCGATATTCCCTGAACTCCCTGATTTAAAACACTGTCGGACAATTGAAATGCTTCAATAATAGACATATTCTCATCCGCCACTTCCAATAATCTTTGATTGGGTATAGTTATCAATGCATCTACCTGACTTTTCAATTCAGATATTCCTTTCTCCGCATTTCTCATTCTCTGGACTCCCTCAAAAGAAAAAGGTTTAGTTACTACTCCCACGGTTAGTGCACCAAGATCTTTCCCAATTTTTGCAATAGTGGGGGAAGCTCCCGTACCTGTTCCGCCACCCATCCCTGCCGTTACAAATATCATGTCCGAACCTTCTAAATGTGATTTAATAAGTTCCATGGATTCTTCAGCTGCTTTTTTCCCTACAGAAGGATCCGACCCTGCTCCTAATCCATGAGTAATTTCTTGTCCTATGGGTACTTTTATCGGAGCTTTATTAATTGATAAATTCTGAGCATCAGTATTAATAGCTAAAAACTCTACTCCTTGTATCTGTTTACTATCAATCATGGAGTTTAATACATTTCCACCCGCACCTCCAACTCCTATTACCTTTATTTTTGCATAACGTTCTATTTCCGGCTTTACAAGCATATTTAAAATATTAGGGCAGATATTTATTAAATAATTAAAAAAGTCTTAAGTAAAGACTTTAGACAGAAATCAGGGCAGAAGTGCTTTTATCTTTTCGAATATCTTAGATAAACTTTTTTTCATGTTACCGTTTTTATTATCTAAAGACAATAAGTTTCCGCCTCTGTAAAGTTTTGCTCCATATAATATGGCACCGACTCCTGAAGAAGATGCGGGACCCTGTATCTCATCTATCAATCCCGTAACACCCTTAGGTGTGCCTACTCTCGCAGGCATTTTTAAATTAACTTTTGCGCTTCTCTCAACACCTGCTGTTAGGGATGCTCCCCCGGTTATTACCACTCCCGCAGGAAGTTTTCCGTTTAGGTTGGCTTTTGTAATCTCAAGAGCAACTAAACGGAATATTTCTTCCAGTCTGGCGTCAATAATTTTATACAGCATTGATCTGGGAACACTCTCTATCTCCAGTCCAAATTCTGAAACATCAAAATCATCTTCTCTTCGGATATTCTGCATTGTTTTAGAAATCATTGCTTCATTGCTTAATCTTAATTTTATTTTTTCAGCATCATCAAGGCGGGATCTTAATCCTATTGCCAGATCCTGTGTAATGAATTTTCCCCCTATAGGAAGCACGGCAGAGTGAATAGGGCTTCCTTCAATAAAAGCAATCATAGCTGTAGTTCCACCTCCTATGTCTACCATTAGAGTACCTAACTCTTTTTCCGTATCTGTAAGTACTGCTTCAGATGAAGATATTCCTGTATATATTAATTCATCAACATTAACACCAACTTGATTAATACACTTAGTAATGTTTCTCATTGCTGTAGCTGATCCATGAATAATATTGGTTTCAACTTCCAATCTTACTCCGGACATACCTACAGGATCTTTTATACCTTCCTGGGAATCCACAGAAAAATCACGGGGTATTACATGCACAATTTCTCTAGTTGAGGGAAGTGATACGGCCTGTGCTGCTTCAATAACTCTTGCTACATCTTCTTTAGTTATCTCAGATGTTTGAGTTGGAGATACAGCAACAACACCATGTGAATTTAAATTCTCTATGTGACTGCCATTTAGTGTTACAAACGCATTTGATATAGAAACACCCGACATTCTTTCGGCTTTATCCAAAGATGTAGAAATGGCCTCAACCGCGCTGTCTATATCAACTACGTTTCCTTTATTTATACCTTTTGAAGGCACAGCACCGGATACGCCAATAATTGAGATCTTGCTTTCTGATACTGAAGCAACAGTAGTAGTAATTTTAGTGGAACCTATATCAATTCCGGTAATAATTTTATCTTTATGCATAAGCAGTGAATTCTACGACCTTAGTCATATGATACTATTACTTTATCATATCGTAAATCAATTTTTGATATTTTTTTATCCTCGGGATTAGGATTCCTTGTAAGCGAAGAAATTACTTTTAAAGACAGGTCATTAATCTTATTATTTGGTATATAGACAGATGTATTATTTTCCGTCCATATTTTTAAGTATTTCGGATAAAAACTCATACTGCTTATTTCTATATCCTCTCTTCCTGCCAATTCTATAAGTTCAGTGGTCAAGGGTACAATATCCTTTTCAACAAAGGTTCCTATCATTATATCCTTCTCATATATTACCTCCGGTAGATAAATCGTTCCTGGTGCGACTTCCCCTAATACATAACCTTCGGCATCAATAATAAATCTTTTATCTAATGTGGATGAATACAAGACTGCTAAAGGTACTCTCTCTTCAATATTAACTTTTATTATATTAAAATAATCCTTTTGTACTGTTATTTCGTAAGCTCCAAGAAAATTGTTTTTTAATTTATCTCTCAGATCATCTGTATTAAATGTCAATATATTTTCCCCAAGAGAATTTTCTTCAGCCAGGCACTTTACATCATTATAGTTTACATATGTTGATGCTCCCGTAATAACAACTTGCTTTATTTTTAATATCTCCCTGTTTGATATATATTCAGAAGCTTTCCCCCCTATTATTACAGCAATAACTAAAATTACAGTTATTTTAAAAAATAATTTATATTTCCTAAGTATCGTTCTAATATCCCTACGTCCTCTTTTCCTTCTCATTAACTTATTGAGAAACATTGTATTTTCTCTACCCTGTATAGGTTTATTTGTATTCGTTATATGTTTTGATAACTTCATCTGCAATTATATCTGCTGCATTAGACTTAATTGACAACAATATACTCTCATCCTTTACTTTATATTCTGAAATATGATTAAGAACATAAGATATTTTATTTACCAAATATTCAGATGTAATATCCTTCTCTTCAATGATTATTCCTAAACCTGCTTCTTCCACTAACTTTGCATTGTGATACTGTTCATTATGTGAGGCCCAAGGAATAGGAATAAGTATACATGGTTTTTTTAGAACTAATAATTCCGATATTGTATGGGCTCCTGATCTTGATATAACTAGTGATGATTTGGAATATACCTCGCCTATCTCATTAGAAAATACAAATTTCCTTGATATGTAAACACCAGGTAAGTTACCTGAGATATTTGCATAATACCCATTAATAACATCGAAGTCATTATATAAGGAATTATCTCCACACTGATGAATAATATTACAGATTTTAAGTAACTCAGGTAACGCTTCTTTAACTGTGTTATTTATGAAATGAGATCCTGTTTTGCCTGCTGTGATATAAATAACAGGTAGCCGGTTATTTATCTTTATATTCTCATCAGAATATTTAAATATTTCATTTCTTAGAGGTATTCCTGTCAATATAGTTTTTTTCTTTGGAAAGAATGATAAAGATTGGAGCCATGATACTAATATTTTCTTAGCTAACAATGAAACCACTCTATTTGCATAACCAACTACAGTGGTTTGTTCATGTGTAATACAAGGAATTTTCAATATAAATCCGGCTAACGCAACCGGTACTGCAAGATAACCTCCAAAAGACAGAATCATATCCGGTTTTATCTTCTTAAGAAGATAGAGAGCCTGAAAAACCCCCAACGGTACTTTAATCAATCTTGTAATATTATATGTCCTGTAAACCTTTCCGGCATGAAGATTAAAGAATGGGATGCCAATGGAACTAATCTCTTTATACTCCAGGGTTTCATTCTTATCATTCTTAAGTGTATGTTTATGGCCAACCCAGTATATTTCCACTTCCGGATATTTCTTTTTAAATACATCAATAACGGGAATTGCGGAACTATGATGACCTCCTGTAATTACTAGCTTCACAATCTATATATTACACACTTTTAATAAATTTTCATTCCCGGTTCTGTTTTTCAATATTACACAGTATACCCAATGAAACCAGAAGAAAAAGTATTGATGAACCTCCATAAGATATAAGGGGAATTGGAACACCGGTTAATGGAATTATCTTAGTCATGGCTGCAACGTTTATAAAAAATTGAAATCCTATCCAAGAAGTAACTCCAACGGATATAAGCTTGCCGGAGGTATCTTTAGCTGATTTTGCTACTCTTAAACCTAAGAATACTAAGAATGCAAATGCTATGACAACAGCTGTTGTACCTATAAAACCAAACTCTTCGCCAATAACTGCAAATATTGAATCGGAAGCTACCTCCGGAAGATAATCGAATTTTTGCTTTGATTGACCGAACCCTACTCCCAGTATGCCCCCGGACCCTAAGGATAATAAAACTTGTTTTATGTGGTATCCGGAGGATAGATCAGAAGATGCATCTCCTCCAAGCAAAGTTAAAAATCTTGCTCTTCTGTAAGGAGATATAAATATTGCTAATAATAAAGATATCATAGTTATTGGTATTGCTATAAAAAATTCCTTTAGAGAAACACCCGATGAAAAATACATAGATGTTCCTATTAGAAACAACATAGCTGCAGTAGACATGTTGGGCTGAAGAAGTACCAGAAAGGAACATATTCCTGTGGAAATAAGATAAAACCAAAAAGGATTTTTCTTTGAATTGATATATTTATTTATTCCAAAGGATAAAAATAATATTAAGGATAATTTTGTAAACTCAGCGGGCTGAAATCCCAATACACCTAAAAAAGGTATTTTTGGTAAAGGAGAAGGATTTAAATACAACCATCTGTTTGCTCCGTTTATACAGGGTGAAAAAGAAGGGGATATATCACAAGATAATATTCCTACTATTCCCAATGTAAGCAAAAATGTTGTAGAAATAATAAACAGGGGAAGCGATGCTTTTTCAAGTTTATGATAATCAAAATGGTAGAAAATCCAAAATCCGATCATTCCTAATACAATCCAAGATAGCTGGAGCAAAGCAAAACGATAGGGAAACCCATACAAATTATTTGACGATACTACTGTTGAGTTAGAAATTATTATTAGACCAAATAACAAAAGTGAAAGTATTAGAATGAGCAGGGACTTTCCTATTTTCATTTTTTTACATCATCGCTACAAATATTCCCAAGAATGCAAAAAATATACCAAACAAGTAAAATCTTAAAGTCACCTTGCTTTCGTGCCACCCTAATAATTCAAAATGGTGATGTATAGGAGCCATTCTAAATAATCTTTTTCCTGTAAGTTTTACTGATATCTGTTGAAGAGGACTTGATATACCATCTACAAGAAAAGGCAAAGAAGCAATAATAAAGAATATTTCTTTATGAAGGATTACAGCCAAGACGGAGAAAGACGCGCCTATGAAATGGGATCCAACATTCCCCATAAACACTCTTGCCGGAAAAACATTAAAATACATAAATGGAAGCAGCGCCCCTACAAATATCGCACAGAATGTTGAAATATTGTTATAACCCATTGCCTCTGATACAACCCAAAAAGATATCAATACAATTAATGACAACCCTCCGGCTAGTCCGTCTAAACCGTCGGTAAAAGCTATTGAATTCAGTACAACAATAAAAAATATAAATACAAATAACGGATAGATCCAACCTAGATGTACATTTCCGATTAAAGGCAGCCATACGTAATCCCATCCTAATTTCACGTAAGTCCAAAAAGAAACAAATCCTCCAATTAATGCCTGAAATATAAACTTCTGGTATGTCTGAATACCGCTCTCATTTGAACTTCCCACTATTCTCCAAAACTCTTTAAATAAATACCAAGGTTTAAAAATAAATAGTCTTTCTAAATGAAAAAGCTTAGGAGATTTTGCTATACGGGAAAAATGATATTCAAAAAATCCGGGAAGACCTGATTTTCTGTATACCTTAGTAAAGTCTTCCAAAAGACCTATTAATCCTCCTAAACAGGCAATAAACAATGGGAATACGGTTTGATTTCTGGATCTATTTAAAATTATATTTATAACAACCACAACCAATGCAAATACTAAACCTCCCATAGTAGGGGTTCCTATCTTAACTAAATGTGTTTTAGGACCATCCCCTCTTACACTTTCCCCCATCTGAAATTTATAAACAAAATTAATCCATAATGGATATAATGCAAATGAAATAAATCCAGATAGAAAGAGAAAAATTAGATTTTTCATTATCTCTATTGTTGCCATATTTTTGCCCCCAAGGACTTAATCTTAGTTAAAAAAGATTCAAAGTATTCCTCAATATTCTCCACCCCTATTATCTCGCTTTTCCCCTCTGCACTCAACGCAGCTAATAGAAGCACTGCTCCGTTCTTAAAATCCAATATTTGAAGTCTTTCCCCTCTTAACTTCTTAGGTCCTGTAATTTTTGCTACTGAAAGAGGCTCGCCTTCTTCTTTTATATTGTATGAATCGTCACTTACAATCGGTAAATTGTTTATTGAAGATGGTTTAATTAACTCAATCTCAGCCCCCATTCTATTAAGATCTTTTATATATTCAAACCTATCTGTGTAAACTGTGTCATGTACGTAGCTTACTCCCTCTGCCTGATTTAGTATCAATACTGCCAGCGGCTGCCAGTCAGGAATAAATCCCGGAGTAGGAGATATATTTACTTGCGAAGAATTAATACTTTCGTCATGTCTCCATACTTTCACTCCGTTATCTGTAAATTCAAATCGGGCACCGATTTTTGTAAGAAAATTTGCGAATGGTATAAAAACAGACTTTTCGATCCCTTTAATCTCAATATTACCCCTTGTAAGAATGGCTGCCGCTGCTAATGTAGCAGCTTCTGTTTTATCTCCCTGTATTGAATATTTAAATCCCTTCAATATGTTATTCCCATTAACTAAAATTGTTTTGGGATCAGTTCTTCTTACATCTGCCCCCATTAAACAGGAAGCCGCTAATAAATCATCTACCTCACTTTCTTCAGATGCATTATTTATAACTGTCTCGCCTTGTATAAATATTGAACTTAATACTGCATTATCCGTAGCCATATGAGATGGTATTTTAAAATTTATTGTTCCCGAACTAATCTTTTCTGAAGATAGATATACATACTTAGAGTCTTCTTCAATATTTATTCCTAAAGATTTCCACATATCAATATGTCTGTTTATAGGGTTTGAAGAATATCCTGTGCGTCTAAACTTAGGGATTATTGCTTTTCCAAATCTGAAAAGAAGGGGTCCTGCCAATAGAATGCATGTTCTCTGCCCGCTTCCGATATCATAAGGGATTTCATAAGAATTCATTTTTGATCCGTTTACCATAAGCCTGTTGGATCCAAGCCATTCTACTGTTCCCCCGACAGATTTTATTATCTCAATATCCGATATTAAATTATCAATATGAGGAACATTGTCTATAACAGAATCTTCATTTGAATGGAGAGCCAACGATAGTAGCTTAAGTGCCGAATTCTTTGCTCCGGATATTTTTACAGATCCAACAAGAGGGGAAGCACCTTCAACAATTATCTGCATTTTATGAGAGAAGAAGAATACCCAGGGAATTTAATACTAATAATACAGCTGAGGTTATTGTCAGTACAAAAACGGCCTTTTCAATACCTCTTAGGGACCTATATGCACCAAAGGAACTTTTTAATCCCGAGGTTAACCCCGTACCTTTTGCCTGTATAAGTACTAAAAATATTAGCAGGGCACAAATAATTATTTGACTTGTTTTAAGTAATACTATTGTGTTCATTTCTTTGAGCAAAGAGTCTGCATAAAGGAATACACTAATGAAACTACCAATGAGGACACTAAAGCAGATTCTATGCTAGTAAGGTCTTTAGATGGTAGCACAAAGCCAAAAATTATCAAACCCGATAGAGAAACGGGTTCAATGGAAAAAGAAGGAAGAACAGTATTTAAAGAGAATAATGAAGCAAAACATAAAGCAAAAAGGAGAATAAAATAAAGAACACCCTTTGTAGGAAGAGAAATTAACTTAAGCAGAGGCTTCATTACTAAGAATATTATTGAAAGCGACACTATTACTATTAGAAAAGTTCTTGAGATATCCTCCCCGTAATTAAATCCCCCAATAACATACTGGGAAGACAACATAGATATTAATACAAAGACTATTGCACGAAGAACAATTTTCATACCTATATAATATTACACCTGAATTGTTTTGGACATCAATAAATGATGATATTTCTGAGCAAAACGGTGTGCCTCATCTCTTAACTGAATTAAATGCTGTATGCCTGGATTTGTCTTAGGTATCGATACTTCATGAAAACCTGATGAATCCCTGTATACAATCATTTCATTTTTTTTAGCTAATCCTGCTATAGAACACGATATATTTGCATCCTCCAATGCTCTTATAGCAGCGGATACTTGAGGTTTTCCCCCGTCAACCAAAATTAATACAGGATGTTCCCAGTCTTTATTAAATCTTCTTAGCAACACTTCATACATCATATCTGTATCATCGGGTGTGTTTTTGTATCTAATCTTAAATCTTCTGTACTCATCTTTATCCAAAGCACCGTTTGTAGATACTACCATTGAGCCTACTGCTTCTTTTCCGGAGATATTTGAAATATCATAGCATTCAATTCTTGACGGTATCTCTTTTATCATAGGAACAATCTTTAAAATTTCTTCCAACACCTTTCTTCTCTTATCCTCCATCAGGTAAGGGTTATTTATATATTCCAAAGGATCGCGATAGTTTCTTCTAACGTAATTTAATCTTTCCAATATATTTCTATACTCAGCTGCTTTTTCATACTCCTTATTTCTTGATGCTGTCTTCATATTCTTTTCCAACTCGTTAATCAACAAAGAGGATTTTCCCGACAATATCCTTTCTATTTTCTTAATATTATTTCTACATTTCTTTATCTCTTCCTTTGATTCATATACACAAGGGGACAAACATACACTTATATGTCCAAACAAACATGGTTCTTTTATCTTTCTGTGCCTTTGCATCTTGGATAAAGAACAATCTCTATATGGAAATACTCGTCTTAACATTCTCACTACCTGTCTTACAGTGCCTGAACTAGTAAAGGGACCGTAGTTTTTATTTCTATCATCTAGATTTGTTTTCCTAGACGTCACAACAGCTGGAACTTTATCCTTAGTTATTACTATATATAAGAAGGATTTACTGTCTTTAAGTACTATATTGTACTTTGGTTTATATTTCTTTATTAAATCAGCTTCCAGTATTAAGGCATCAAATTCATTATCAACGATAATAGTTTCGATAGCGTATATGTTCTGTACCAAATTATATGTTTTTGTATTTTTCTCTAATTTAGTGAAAAAATAGGAACCTACCCTACTCCTTAGATTCTTAGCTTTACCAACATATATTATCTCCCCGTATTTATTTTTATACATATAAACACCGGGATTTTGAGGCAGATTTTTAACTTTTTCTATTAATTCACTTTGCATGTCAGTATTTTACAATATAAGATAGAGCGGTATGAGATTAATACATATATATTTGAAGTCAATAGGAAGGTGTATATACTCCGTCCTGGCAGTATTTTTATATTCTATCATAGGATTATTGTTGTCATTCTACGGTTTTAAAACCCATTCAGCTACATTAACCGATAAACAATTTATAGTAAATTATGATATTGAATATTTGATTGATGATAAAGGGGAGGTAAAGGTAAACCAGGATGTTACTTTAATAAATCAAAAGAATGATGTAGTTCCCACAAATTATAATTTCACAATGAAAAATCAAAGAATAACTAACGCAGTAGCAGAAACTAACGGAAAAAGTGTAAACCCGATAGTTAAAAATACAAATGAAGGGTCTGAACTAACACTATCAATATTAAATCCGGCTATCGGCAAAGACAGAAAAAATAAAATCTCACTTAGTTATACTGTATCCGGAATAACTAAGAAAACCGGAGGTTTATGGGTAATCTCAATACCAAAAATACAGGTTCCGGATTCTACTGAGGTATACAATGTTAAAGTATCCATTCCAAATTCGTTCGGCCCAAAGATGTATTTCTCACCAAGCCCAATATTAGAAAAAAACGAAGGTGATTTCTCTATCTACTATCTAACCAAGGACACGTTTAAGGGTTCAGGTGTATCCGCTGCATTTGGTGCATCTCAAATAGTAAATTTTAGAATAAAATATCAGTTAGAGAATAATTCAATTTTTTCAACAAAATATGACATTCCCCTGCCTCCTGATATAAAAAAATATCAACAGGTCTCATATACATATCTTGAACCTAAACCCTTGAAGATATATTCGGATGAGGATGGTAATTCTATAGCCCGCTATAAACTAAAGCCAAAAGAAAAAACTGAGATTGAACTTATAGGTTCAGTAAAATTATCAACTCCACAAATTGATAAAGATAAAGGATCTGCTCTGAATATGCTCAGTAAACAAATACTCTCAAAATATACTAAAAATCAGGAATATTGGATTACTGATAGTAGAAGGATTATTGAACTAGTTAAATCACTAAAAAACAACAATACAAATATTATACGTAATGCTGAAGAAGCATATAATTATGTAGTAAATAATCTGGAATATGATTTTGATGCTGTAAAAAAAGACACAGTAGAAAGACAAGGTTCTGAGATAGCTTTAACACAGAAGGGTAAATGGACCTGTATGGAATATTCCGACCTTCTTATTACTATATTAAGAGCAATGGGGATACCTGCAAGAGAAATAAACGGATATGCAATCAATGAAGAAGAATATTCTAAACCAATTGGATTGAATTTTAATAACGGAGATCTTTTACATGCCTGGGTTGAATATTACGATCCCGGCTTAGGATGGATTCAGATTGATCCTACTTGGGGATTTACATCAGGAATAGATTATTTTAATAAAACTGATACAAACCACTTCGCATTAGTAAGAAAGGGAATAAGTTCAAAAACTCCTTTTCCTCCCGGCACATATAGATTTAAGCAAAACACAAATGAGAAAATGATTGATATTGCCTATAACGAGAATGTAGATAAAGAAACTTTTATACCTAATTTATCAGCTATGAAATCATCAACTTTAAATATTTTTAAAATAATTGCTGGTCAGAAAAAATATTCATTAACGAACAATGGCGATACTTTTATATATTTTCAAAAAGAAGATAAGGAACTTATTCTGGCCCCTAAGCAAAATATGGATATTTTCCTTCCTAAGGATACTAAATATTTAGAATATATGAATATCAATGGGAGTAAATACTACTTAGATTTATAAATAAAAGTTAAATATTTATATATTCAGTATTTTTCTCATATTTCTTAGTGCTTCGCCCGTATACGATTCTTTGCATGAATATATATCTGAGGTGGTTCCCGAATAAAGTACTTCTCCACCCTTATCCCCGCCTTCAGGCCCGAGATCAATAATCCAATCAGAGTTTCTGATTACATCAAGATTATGTTCAATAACAACTACAGTATTTCCTCTGGCTGTCAATCTTTTAAATATTGCGATTAGATTCTCTAAATCAGCAAAATGCAGACCTGTAGTAGGTTCATCCAAGATATACAATGTGCTACCCGTAGATCTTTTGGATAATTCTAATGCTAATTTAACTCTCTGAGCTTCTCCTCCCGATAGAGTAGGAGCAGGCTGACCAAGTTTTATATATCCCAACCCCACATCATAGAGAGTCTGCATTTTTCTTTTGATCTGTGGAATATGTGAAAAAAACTCT
>Ga0208040_1000187_pt1 | contig 83737 bp, 81 predicted proteins | sample AD_UKC083_MetaG_FD_184431 | JGI IMG/M metagenome (GOLD analysis project Ga0208040, IMG submission 184431) | Active sludge microbial communities of municipal wastewater-treating anaerobic digesters from USA - AD_UKC083_MetaG (SPAdes) (version 2) | ecosystem: Engineered > Bioreactor > Anaerobic >...
TTCCCTCTGTGCACTGCAAAGTCCACAGTAACTGATGGCCTGTCGCGCTGAAGAAAAACGCGAAACCTCTCCTATCTCCAAAACCCAGGTCAGAGCCATAACTTCTCCAATACCTCGGATACTCATTGGAATTTAAGGGACATAACACTTAATTGGGTCACAGACCCCAGTAGCATGGATTCAAACAAAGTTAGGCAGTGACTGAATCTATTCACATTCGAAAGGAGATTATTTACATTGGATATTCCACGGATCTTCAATATCACGGAGAGCGCTCACCGCATCCATAATCCGTTTACACCCGACAAGTATGCCACTCTAGGTGAGGCGCTGCGTCTGGCAAAGGGGGCCCGGGTGCTGGACCTCGGCAGCGGTTCGGGGGAGATGCTGTGCACCTGGGCGCGCGATTACGGCATCACCGGCACCGGCGTTGACATGAGTGAGCTGTTCACGGAGCAGGCGAAACGCCGCGCTGAAGAACTCGGCGTTGCGGATCGCGTCAAATTCATCCATGACGATGCCGCAGGTTTCGTCTCTGACGAAAAGGTCGATGTGGCCGCCTGTGTCGGCGCCACGTGGATCGGCGGCGGTTTCGCCGGCACGATCGAGCTATTGGCGCGGAGTCTTCGCGCCGGAGGAATCATCCTCATCGGCGAGCCCTTCTGGCGGCAGTTACCGCCGACGGAAGATGTTGCCAAGGGGTGTCTTGCCCATTCGATGTCCGACTTTCTCATGCTTCCGGAACTTCTCGCGTCTTTCGGCCGTCTCGGCTACGACGTTGTTGAAATGGTTCTGGCTGACCAGGACGGCTGGGACAGATACGAAGCGGCCAAATGGCTTACCATGCGCCGATGGCTTGAGGCTAATCCCGATGACGAGTTAGCCCAGGAGGTTCGAGCCCAACTGACCTCGGAACCCGTGCGCTACGCCACGTACACGCGCGAATACGTGGGCTGGGGTGTGTTCGCGCTGATGCGACGGTGAATAAATTCGGGGGACATAATAATTAAATGGATCGTAGACCCATAGCAGCACCACTTCATATAAACAATGATAGGCCTGTATCTCCCAAAAGCGCTGTGACATGAAAAAGTGGTATTACTTCTACACGCCAGACTACGAATTCTGGCACCGGCACCTGCAAAACTCTCTGCGTGACTACTTTGAGCTGAAACCGATTCTCGTCAATCCGGACCGGTTAAGGATCAACGAGGGGGAGGGACATCATTTCCAGGGCTGCCCCATCAAACTCGAGCTCCTGATTGACTGCATTTCTGCAAATCTTGGGGACTCGATCCTGTTCTCTGACTGCACACTGGTCGTCTGTAAAGAGCGTGTCTGCGACCTCGAGGTGTATATGCGCTCTCTCTCCGGGACCGTCGATCTTGTTTTTGCCGAAAATGCGATTGACAGAGACGTTAACATAGGTTTGATTCTTATTCAATGCAACCAGAGAACCCTCACGTTCTGGAAAAGGGTTTACGCCGCGTTCAAAGAAGACGCTTGGGATCAGCAACTTGTCAACCGGATGCTTTGTAGCCACCGTTATTTAAGGTTCCTGAGTCGTCCAGGTGTGACTTGGAGCACCTTCGATGGATCGCTAATCGTCTGCGGCTATCACTTCAAGGAGGAACATCGAAGTGACTACTATCTTTACAAGCAGTTCATTCACTCTGGAACCAGAAACTCAAACTGGAATCAGCGCTTGAAGTTCCTGCATGAATCCGGCTTCCTTAGCGAAGAAGAGGTCTCGGCTAACCTGAGGGAGGGAACGTAGGGGTTTGCCGATCTGTTTGTTCGCGGCCCTGTCTGGGCCGTCAAAGAAGTGGCCGACAAGCCGGATGCACGCTGAAGCCTATAGCCGCGTGTGATTCGCAGCCGTCATCTAAACCTTTGTAAGGTGTCCCACTTGTTCAATAAGTAATATTGGGCTATACTCTTACTGTATCCAATACAAATTCTTCGAAAAGGATGATTACCCATGGAAAAATTATTGGGAAAGCACTGGCATCATATGCCTCATGAAGAGGTCATTGACCTTTTGGAGACGAATCCGGACAAGGGACTCGATCTTTTAGAAATCAATCACCGGAAAGAGCGATTCGGAGCCAATGTCCTGACCGCCAAAAAAAGCAAAGGTCCCCTGATGCGATTTCTCCTGCAGTTTCATCAGCCGCTGATTTACATCCTGCTGGCGGCCGGAACCGTTACAGCCTTGTTCCAGGAATGGGTGGATGCCGGCGTTATTTTCGGGGTGGTCATCGTGAATGCCGTCATAGGTTTTGTACAGGAGTCCAAGGCGGTCAAGGCCATGGAAGCGCTGGCGAAAACGATGATTACGGAAGCCACGGTCATGCGTTCAGGCAAAAAGGTGAAGATATCTTCATCAGAGGTGGTGCCCGGAGATATTGTTCTGCTGCAGTCGGGAGATAAGGTTCCCGCGGATATGCGCCTGATCTCCTCACGCGACCTGCAGGTGGATGAGTCGGCTCTTACCGGAGAATCCGTGGCGGTTTCGAAAGACTCCATGCAGCTTCCCCACGATACCGTTCTGGCTGACCGGAAGAACATGGTGTATGGCTCGGCGCTGGTGACCTATGGACAGGCCTCCGGCGTGGTGGTGGCCATAGGCGACAGCACGGAGGTGGGCCGTATTTCGGAACTCATTTCCTCAACCGAGGAGCTGCAGACCCCGCTTTTGAAAAAAATCGGGGAATTCAGCAAGCTTCTGCTCTACCTGATTCTGGGACTTGCCGTGGTCACCTTCGGAGTCGGTCTGTTGAGAGGCGAAAGCGCCTTCGACATGTTCATGGCCGCCGTGGCCCTGGCGGTGGGCGCCATTCCCGAGGGCCTGCCGGCCGCGATGACCATCACGCTTGCCATCGGTGTGGCACGCATGGCTAAAAGGCGCGCCATCATCCGCAAGTTGCCTGCGGTGGAGACCCTGGGCAGCACCACCGTGATCTGTTCGGACAAGACCGGTACGCTCACCGAAAATCAGATGACAGTGCAGGAGATTGCAACCGGCGGACAGGCCTATTCAGTCAGCGGCACGGGTTATGCCTTTGACGGCAGGATAGAACGAACGGATGCCAAATCCGAAAGCGCGCTGTCCCATGGTCTCATACAGACCCTCAGATGCGGTCTGCTCTGCAACGACAGTCTGCTTGTCGAGAAAGAAGGACGGCTCACCGTTCAGGGCGATCCCACGGAAGGGGCTCTGATTTCAGCCGCGGCCAAGGCGGGTCTTTTCATGGACAAGGAACAGGCGCAATTCAAGCGTCTCGACACAATCCCCTTCGAATCGCACTATCAGTACATGGCTACTTTGCATGCTAACCCTCAGGCCGGAGATGCCGTGGTTTATGTAAAAGGATCGGTTGAGGCGCTCATGGAACGTTGCACCTCGGCCCTTGATCAGCAGGGAATTACCGCCGTTCTGGATTCTTCGGCAATTCATGCGGCCGTGGACGCCATGGCAGCGAAAGGTCTTCGAGTTCTTGCCTTTGCGCAAAAAGCCATCGAGAGCGGTACACAAAAGATTGACCACAAGGATGTTAAAACGGGGCTTACCTTTTTGGGCCTGCAGGGGATGATCGATCCGCCCCGGAATGAGGCCATTGAGGCGGTGCACAAATGCCACAGCGCCGGCATCAAGGTGAAGATGATTACCGGCGACCACGCGCTCACCGCGTCGGCCATTGCCGGGAGGATAGGTCTGCGCAACGCGGCAAAAGTTGTGAACGGCAGGGAGCTGGCGGCCATGAGCGACCAGGAAGTCATTGACATTGTGGAGGATGTATCGGTTTATGCCCGTGTGGCCCCGGAGCAGAAACTCCGCCTGGTGGAAGCCCTCCAGACCAGGGGAAACATTGTGGCCATGACCGGAGACGGGGTGAACGACGCCCCTGCCCTCAAGCGGGCGAACATCGGCGTGGCCATGGGGATCACGGGAACGGACGTGGCCAAGGAGGCCGCAGACATGGTCCTCACGGATGACAACTTCGCTTCCATTGAGGCTGCCGTTGAGGAAGGCCGGGGAACGTTTGACAATCTGACCAAGTTCATTGTCTGGACGCTTCCCACGAACATCGGTGAAGGCCTGGTCATCCTGGCGGCCATTTTCGCGGGCGTGACACTTCCCATCCTGCCGGTGCAGATTCTCTGGATTAACATGACAACAGCGGTTCTGCTGGGACTCATGCTGGTGTTCGAGCCGAAAGAGCCGGGCATCATGGAAAGGATGCCGCGCGATCCCAAAGAACCCATCCTCACCCGTACGCTTATGTGGCGGATTGCCATTGTGGGATGTCTGCTACTCCTGGGCGCCTTCGGTCTGTTTAAGTACGAACTCTTAACCGGCGCCGGCGTCGCAGAAGCCAGGACAGTGGCAGTGAACCTGTTCGTCATGGGCGAACTTTTTTACCTCTTTAACTGCCGCTCGCTCACAAAATCCTTTTTTGAAATCGGATTTTTCTCCAATCCCTGGGTATTCGGCGGCGCAGGCCTCATGTTTGTTTTACAGTTGCTCTTCACCTATGTGCCGGTTATGAACACCGCATTACAAAGCAGCCCCATCGGTCTTGGTGCCTGGCTGCGTGTTTTGGCCGCCGCTTCTTTGATCATGGTGATCGTGGGTATGGAGAAAAGGTTTGTTCAAAAAAACAATATGAAAATCAAGGCATGATCGAAACAACGTAAAAACATTCCGGTCCATGTCCCCGCTTGTTCATACCGTATAATTGGGCTATACTTTCCACATGTCCAACTACACATTGTTTGATCATACGGCCGATATCGGTGTCGAAGTTACAGGCCGGACCAGAAAAGCGCTGTTTGTGAACGCGGCCGGGGCTTTGTTTGATGTGATGATTGAAAGCAAAACCGGTGAGGTAGCCAAAAAACAGCAAAAAAAAATTGCTGTCGATGGAACAGATGTTGCCGATTTGCTGATTAATTTTTTGCGGGAGCTGCTTTATCTGTTTAACGGCGAAAAGTTCATCACGGGTGGTTGTGAAATCATCAAGTTCACCAATCAGGAATTACAGGCAAGGCTGAAAGGTGAATCGTTTGACAGCAAAAAACATTTGATTAAAACAGAAATAAAGGCGGTAACCTATTCCGGCCTGACGGTGGAAAAAGAAAAGGCAGGTTGGAGGGTAAGGATAATATTTGATGTCTGATATTGTACTGGAAAAACTTGATGAGAACCGCTGGCTGTTGCCACAAACAGGCGCCATGCGCGTGCCGGGAATTATCTATGCCAATGAAAAAATCTATCAGCTTTTAAAAAGCGATGAAAGCGCGAAGCAGGTGGCCCATGTCGCGCATTTGCCGGGCATCGTGAAATTCTCTTTGGCCATGCCGGATGTCCACTGGGGGTATGGTTTTCCCATCGGCGGCGTAGCAGCCTTTGAACTGGATAGCGGAATTATTTCTCCGGGCGGTGTCGGCTACGACATCAACTGCGGCTGCCGCCTGATGACGACGAATTTAACACTGGGGGATATCAAAGACCGGCTCAGCGATTTGACCACAGCCTTATATCAACATATCCCATCGGGCGTCGGCTCGAAAGGTTCAGTAAAGTTATCGGGCAAGGATCAGAAAAAGGTGCTGGAAGAAGGTGCGGCATGGGCGGTCAAGGCTGACTTTGGTTTGCAGGAAGATCTGGAAACAACGGAAGATCACGGCGCTATTGCCGGCGCCGATCCCGAGCAGGTATCGGCGCGGGCGCTGGAACGGGGTAAAGAGCAACTCGGCACGCTGGGTTCCGGCAATCATTTTCTGGAAATTGAAATTGTGCAGGAAATATTTGATGAAGAAGCAGCCAGAGCTTTTGGCTTGCAGAAGGGGCAGATTGCCGTGATGATTCATACCGGTTCGCGCGGTCTGGGGTATCAGATTTGTGACGATTATCTAGCGTTGATGGTCAAGCACGCACATGAAACGGGGATTGCGCTGCCGGACAGGCAACTGGCCTGCGCATATCTCGAATCGGGCCGGGGAAAAAACTATCTGGCGGCGATGGCTTGCGGCGCCAATTACGCTTGGGCCAACCGGCAGATTCTGATGCACAAAACGCGTGAAGTGTTTGAAAAGACGTTGCGGATGTCGCCTCGCGACGTGAATATGAGGTTGGTTTACGATGTCTGCCACAACATTGCCAAGATAGAGTCTTTTCATATCGGCGGTGTGCTGAAAAAACTTTGTGTTCACCGCAAAGGCGCGACGCGCGCTTTTCCCGCCGGGCATGAGGCTGTGCCTGAACGTTATAGAAAAGTCGGCCAGCCGGTATTGATACCTGGTGACATGGGAACCGGTTCGTATGTTCTGGTTGGTCAGGAAAAAGCAATGTCCGAAACCTTCGGCAGCGCCTGTCACGGCGCAGGACGTGTGATGAGCCGGTCGCAAGCCATCAAAACAAGCCGTGGGCGTTCCATCGCACGCGAGCTGTCGGAGAAGGGTGTTTTGGTCATGGCCGGTTCCAAGGGCACACTCAGCGAGGAAATGCCGGAAGCCTATAAAAATCTGCAGGACGTTGTGCAGGTGATGCACGATGCGGGCATTGCGAAGAAGGTTGCCAGGCTTAAATCTTTGTCTTGCATAAAAGGATAAAGCCTTATTTCTGGAAAAATTTTACGGGCTGATGTAAGTAATGGCGAAGATAAAAAAAGTTGTCTTTTCCATGTAGGCGGGCCATGGTGCCCTTTAGGGCGAATCCAGAAAAAAATATTTAAGATTTATATTATTGCCGGAGAATAAAATGGCGGAAATCATTCTTGATGAACATGAAGACTGGGAAAAGCGAATCCTGTGCAGCGATGAAAGCTGCATCGGTACCATCGGTCCCGACGGCAAATGCAAGGAATGCGGAATATCATATGAGGGCCAATTGCCGGAAGTCCAGGTTATAAACACTGTGGAGACATCGGCCTCCGTCAAAAAAGAGTCGGCGGAGATTCAATCGGACGACGATTGGGATAACAGAATTTTGTGCTCGGACGAATCATGCATCGGCGTTATCGGTTCCGATGGTAAATGCAAGGAATGCGGGAAGCCGCTGTAAATATAAATAATGAAGCCTGTTGAAAAAACCAGAACAACACAAATATTGCTTCCCGTTTTCCATTTTATTCCCCTGATTGTGCGTAAGGGCTTATTTATATCTTTGTTTTATCTATTTTATCTTGTAGGCACAAAAACCCGTTTAATCACCATACATAACCTGATGCGGTCTTTTCCGGAGAAAGATACAAAAGAAATACTCAAGATTGCCGGAGGGGTGTATCGTCATTTTGCCATGGTGGCGGCAGAATTTTTCGATCTGCCCTATATAACAAAAGATAATATTCATAAATGGGTCGAGGCGGAAGGTGTGGAAAATTATCAGGGGGGCATTGCCAAAGGTAAAGGCATGCTTTCCATCGTTGCTCATTTCGGCAATTGGGAACTGATGACGATTGCCGGTCCCATGTATCTCAAACCTTTTTATATTGTTTACCGCCCTCTGGATAACGCTGTTATTGATAATGTCGTTGAGTATGTGCGCACGATTCAGGGCAATTCGCTGATTCCCAAAGGCGGGTCGGGAAAAACGATTATTGAACTGCTAAAGGAAAATCAGTTGATCGGCATTCTCAGCGATCAGAATGTTTCCAAAAGAGAAGGTGTTTTTGTGGATTTCTTCGGTCGTACCGCCTGCACGGGCGTGGGGTTGGCGGTCATGGCGATGCGTTCCGGTGCTCCGGTGCTTCCCGCTTTCATGGCCAGGCAAAAATCAGGCAAGTACAAGTTTATCGTCAAGCCCACCGTTGAAGCTGTTTGTACAGATAATTACGAAAATGACTTGGTGGTCAATACGCAGCGCTTCACAAAAATTATTGAAGAGGTCATTCGCGAATATCCGGACCAGTATTTCTGGTTCCATCAGCGCTGGAAAACAAAGCCGTGGCAGAAGGGACGGGGTGAAAGAGTAAAGAGTAAATAGTGGATGGTAAAAACGGTGGATGAAATTTTTCATCCACCGTTTTTTTGTGAAAGAGTTTATATCGGGATTGGATGTCATTACCCATAACAGCTGCGCAGTTAGGGTAGTTCGACTAACGAATCTTACTGTGCTACGCTTGTAAGATTCGAGTCTCACTAAAACTCGTAAAGCTTATTTCCCGGAATCACCGTAAAATTCTTTTTCGTCAGCACGTCGATGGCTTTTTCGGGGTTGTCGAAGCGGAAGATGATGACGGCGTTTTCACCGCTTTTTTCCACGAAGGCGTAAAGGTATTCCACGTTGATGCCTTCTTTGGAAACAACTTCCATGATGCTGTGCAGTCCGCCCGGTTTGTCGGGAACTTCCACGGCGACCACGGGCGTTTTGCTCACGCGGAAGCCGGCGTCCTTGAGAACCGTGTTCGCTTTTTCCACGTCATTGACAATCAGGCGCAGGATACCGAAATCAACGGTTTCCGCCACGGATAATGTTCGGATATTGATATTGGCTTCTTTGAGAACGCGGGTGGCATGCTCCAGTGTGCCGGGTTTGTTTTCCAGAAAAACGGATATTTGTTCTACCTTCATTGTAACCCCCTTCTATTTATCAAATGTGGCGTTTATCAATAATTTTTGCGTCAGCTTTTTGAAGCGTATTGGGCTGAACAAGCTTTACGCGGGCGGAGATACCCAGAAAATCCTTCATGTCTTTGATAATTCTTTGTTCGATTTTCTGCAATTGCTTGATGCTGCCGGAGTCGCTGAATATCGTGTCGTTAACTTCAACCTGCAAATCCAGAGTATCCAGAGCACCCGCTTTATCGATGATGACTTGATAATTCGGTTCCAGCCCTTCGATATCAACGAGAATGGCTTCGATTTGCGACGGGAAAACATTAACGCCGCGGATGATCAGCATATCGTCGCTGCGTTTCAACACCCTTTCCATCTTGACATGCGTGCGGCCGCAACGGCAGGGTTCGGTAATCAGGCGTGAGATGTCGCCGGTGCGGTAACGGATAAGCGGATTGGCTTCTTTGGTCAACGTGCTGAAAACCAGTTCGCCCTCGGAACCTTCCGGAAGAACGTCGCCGGTTTGCGGATCAATGATTTCCACGATGAAATGGTCTTCAAACACATGCATTCCATTACGGCCTTCCAGGCATTCCATGGCCATGCCTGGACCAATGACTTCCGATAAACCGAACAAATCCAGAGCGGTGATGCCGAAAGCTTTTTCAATTTCATCGCGGATGGCATTATTCCAGGGTTCGGCGCCGAAAATGCCCACGCGCAGCTTGAGGGCTTTAATGTCCACGCCCATTGCTTTTCCCGTTTCGGCCAGATGCAGAGCGTAGGAAGGAGTGGAACAAATGACAGTCGGTCCAAAATCCTGCAAAATCATCAGTTGCCTTTTGGCATCGCCTCCCGACATCGGGATGACGCTGGCGCCGATTTTTTCCGCACCGTAATGCAGACCGAGGCCACCGGTGAATAATCCGTAACCGAAGGCGTTGTGAATGATGTCATTTTTAGTGATGCCCGCGGCGACAAGACAACGCGCTATCAGATCCGACCAGGTGTCAATATCACGTTTGGTATAACCGAAAACGGCAGATTTTCTGCTGGTGCCGGATGAAGCGTGCAGGCGGACAACACTGCTCATGGGGACGGCAAATAAACCAAAGGGGTAATTATCGCGCAAATCTTTCCTGGTGGTGAAAGGAAGCTTTTTCATGTCAGCCATGGATTTAATATCATCAGGTTTGACTTTGGCGGCATCAAAAGATTTTTTATAAAAACCGACGGTGTGATAAACACGCTCCAGAACCTGCTGTAATCTTTTGACCTGCAGAGCTTTGATGACTTCACGGGGCATGGTTTCAAATTCTTCATTGTAGATCATGACAGAGCCTCCATTGGTATAATAAATGACATTGGTCTTGCCCAAAAGCCTAACAAAACTTTATGCGTCTGGCAAGAATCTTTCTCTTCAAATGAGATGATTATGTTGGATTTTTTTGTAAAAAATTATCGGCCAGCATAATGCCCAGGACGGTTTTGGCATCAATTATTTCATTTTTTTCTATTAAATCCCGCGCCCGGGAAAAACTGACCGGCATGGTTTCAATAAATTCATCTTCGTCAGGTGTCAGCGGAGCATGGGTTAAATCTTTGGCCAGAAAAAAATACATATATTCGTTGCAGTATCCGGGCAGCAGGTAACCTTCAAAAAGTTTGATGATGGTTTGCGCCCGAAAACCGGTTTCCTCGGCCAGTTCGCGCTGCGCGCACGTCAAGGGGGATTCTTCGTTGCCATCCAGGGAGCCGGCGGGAATTTCCAAAAGGTCTTTTTTAACGGCATTGCGATACTGTTTGATTAACAGCAGCTCGTTTTTTTCATTAATCGCCACAATGGCCACGGTGGGGTTGTGGTTGATCCAGCTTTGTTTTGTTGTCTTTCCATTAGGTAATGTGAATTCTTCTTCCCAAACCTTAAAAATTTTACATTGATACGCAAGAGAAATTTTATCGTTTTCCATGAACTCGCTGTCCGGTTTAATTGGTTTTGATGATGGATAAAAGATGCTGCTCAATTGCTTCTTTGGGAAGCGCCCCCGTGACTCTATCGACCATCCGGCCCTCTTTAAAGAAAAGCAGGGTGGGAATACTGCGAATGCCGTATTGTGAAGCCGTCAGCGGATTTTCATCGACATTGAGTTTAACGATTTTTACACCGTTGGCATAATCGGAAGCCAATTCGTCAATAATTGGGGATAAGGTCCGGCAGGGGCCGCACCACGGCGCCCAGCAATCCACCAAAACGGATGACTCGGAATTCATCACTTCGCGGGCAAAGGTCTGGTCGGTTACTTCATACGGGAAAACTTTTTGTTGCGGAATGATCAGCGGCTCACGACATTTACCGCATAAAGGCTTTTGATCGAGGCGATTTTCAGGCATTCTGTTTTTTGTTCCGCATTTCAGGCAGCGGATAATGAGTTCTTCCAGCGAAGCGCCACATTTACCGCAAAGAGACCTGCCTTGCAGCTTTTGTTTCGGGATTCTGTTTTTTGTTCCGCAATTAAGACAGCGGATAATGATATTGTCTGGCATTTCCTTTAACCTTGGTTAAATGTTTTGTTTGTTCGCAGAAAAAGGCAAATCATATGGCAACGCTTACCAGCATTGGTTTAAGTATTCGAATAAGCTCAACCGTCTTCATGCGCGCCAATAAACCGCGGCTCCCCGCATTAATCAAAAGGTCCGGCAGCTCCGCGATGGTCTGCTCCATGTAAACAGGCAGCCCTTTTTTTGTGCCGAAAGGGGACGTTCCGCCTACTTTATAGCCGGTATGTTTTTCCGCTACCGCCGGATTGCACGGGGAAACCGATTTCGCACCGATGGCGCGGGCCAGCGATTTTGTAGAAACCTCCTTATCTCCATGCATGAGGATAATCAGCGGACTGGCTTTTTCATCCTCCATAATCAGTGTTTTGATAATACGGTGTTCATCAACCATCAATTTGCCTGCCGCTGTTTTTGTTCCGCCATGCTCCTCATAAGGATAAGTATGCAGGGTAAAATCAGCATGTTGCGCTTTCAGGGTCAAAACAGCCGGTGTTGTTGGAAATTTCTCTTTACTCATCGCACATATAATAACAACTTGTTGAAAAAAAGCAATATACGGTACATCTCATTTTAGAATGTTTGACAATTTTATATAAAAATATTAAACAAATGCAACTCAAAATGATATTTTACGTCAATTCATTTCATGACACAGGAAGCAAAAACATGCAAGAAACAACGCTGCAGGCTTTAATGATTGATGATTCGGAAGATGATGTTCTGCTGACCGTTCGTGCACTGACGAAAGGCGGATACAATCCTGTTTTCGAACGGGTAGACACCGCGGCTGCTATGAAAACAGCCCTCCGGGAAAAGCAGTGGGATATCATTCTTTGCGATTATAAAATGCCGACTTTCAGTGCACCGTCAGCCATTGCCATTTTCAAGGAAGCCAATATAGACATCCCTTTTATTGTGATATCCGGAACCATTGGTGAAGAAACAGCTATAGAATGCATGCGTTTGGGTGCTCACGATTATTTCATGAAGGGTAAGTTATCCCGTCTTTGCCCGGCAATTGCCAGGGAACTGGAAGAGACAAAGATTAGAATCAAACAAAAAAAATCGGAAGAAGAACTGCGTCAAAGTGAAGAAAAATATCGAACCATTCTGGAAAACATCGAAGACGGATATTACGAAGTTGATCTTTCCGGCAGTTTTACTTTTTTCAATGAGTCCATGCGCAAGACCCTCGGCTATTCCAGCGAAGAAATGATGGGGATGAATTACAAGCAGTTTACAGATGACGAATACGCTCAAAAACTGTTTCAAACGTTTAATAAGGTTTTCAATGCCGGTGAACCCGCTAAAGAATTCGACTGGCAGCTGATCAGAAAAGATGGAACCAGAAGGTACATCCAGGTATCCGTGTCCTTAATGAAAGATACAACAGGTAAACCCATTGGCTTCAGCGGAATTTCCCGTGACATCACGGAGCGCAAGATGGCGGAAAATTTAATCAGAGAAAGCGAGGCAAAGTATCGCAATATTTTTGAAAACGCGATGGAAGGCATTTACCAGGTAACCCTTGATGGCCGGTTCATAACGGTGAATAAGGCTTTTGCCAGGATGGCGGGGTATGAATCTCCTGAGGAATTAATGGATTCCATTCAAGACATAAGGACACAGCTCTATGTTCGTTCCGAAGACAGGGATAGATTTCTAACAACCATAGAAGAACAAGGAGTTGTCGAAGGTTTTGAGGTTGAATTCATCAAAAAGGACCGGAGTGTTTTTTGGGTTATTCTGAATGCCAGAACCGTTACGGATGAGAACGGTAAGATTATTTATAATGAAGGACTGGCCGAAGACATTACGCTTCGCAAACAGACCGAAGAACAACTTCGACAGAGTGTCGAGAGTCTGAAGAGGGCGACGGGAACAACGATTCAAGTTCTGGTTTCCGCCCTGGAGTCCAAAGACCCTTACACAGCCGGTCACCAGACCAAGTCGGCCAATCTGGCCTGTGCCATAGCCCGGGAGATGGGTTTGGACAAGACGATAATAGAAGGCATTCGCATGGCGGGGATCATCCATGATATCGGGAAAATATCCGTACCTGCTGAAATATTGACGAAGCCCAGCAAATTGACCGATATCGAATTTCTATTGGTGAAAGAGCACGCTCAGAGCGGATACGAAATGCTGAAGGATGTGGAATCACCTTGGCCGCTGGCGCAAATGGTTTACCAGCATCATGAAAGAATCAACGGATCCGGGTATCCACGAAACCTGAAAGAGGATGAAATTATTTTAGAAGCCCGCATTCTGGCCGTGGCCGATGTCGTGGAGGCAATGGCCTCACACCGTCCTTATCGCGCTTCTTTAGGCATAGAAGCGGCCCTTGCGGAAATTGAGAAGCACAGGGGCATTCTTTATGACAGTGTGGTCGCCGATGCCTGTCTGAGATTATTTAAGGATAAAGGTTACCAACTTGCCTGAGACATCAAGCATTCCATTTCCTTAAAACCTGACCCGGTTCAAGAGCACATTTACAAAGCGCAGGTAGGGGCGTAATGCCGGTGTGCCGCCGCCTTCGGAAATAATCTGCAACGCTTTTGCGGCATCTGCAACGATTGAGCCGCCAAGATGGGTGACCGGCGTGTCGTGGAAGATGTCAGGCACGAGCGGTGTGGAGGGCCCCATCAGAACAACCGATCGCGGCCTGCCCAACAAGCCGATCGTTTCTTCAAACGTATTGTTCAGAAGAGTCGTTGCGGTAATAATCGCAACATCGCAGTCTTTGAGCGCCTTTTGTTTTTCTTCCGCTGAGAGCACTTCCAGACGCTCGGGATTTTTTTCAACCACGGTCAGTATCGCACCGGTAGATCGGATGCGTTCCACCAGGGGAGCAAACAGCCCGACCATGGCCACCTTTTCGCCGGGTTGAAGATTCAGGTACGTCGTCGCTTCACGGTCTTCGGTTTTTCCGCTTTCAGGCAAAACGAGCGCATTGGCTGTTGCCATACCGATCGCCCTGCGCAGAGTGTCTTTTGCGTTCACAAGATATTTCAATGTTTCAGACGCGGCTGATCCGACGTATGTTCCCGCTTCCTTCAAAACCGTGCAGCCGCGTGCGGAACTTCCCGGCAGGACGGCGGCAAGTCCGGCAAAACCGTTATCAAGTTTTATTCCGACATAGCTCAAGCCGATGCGCAAATCGGCAATTTTGCGGTTTTCGACCAATCCTGCCAGCTGTTCATCAAGACGCTTTAAAACAGTCCCTGCTGTGATCATAGATACATCCTTTATTTATGTGTCTAAATTGCATCTTTAATTTTCGATGAATGCTTCTTCCACCCACATCAATTCGCACGACCCCGCGCCGCTGTCTTCCCGGGTCAGTGACGTGTTCCAAGTCCATCCGTCACGATGCTTGATATTTATCAGGTATCCTTTAAGCTTAACGATTTCACCGGTGCGCACCTTGAGCAGTCTGGACTTCACGCTGTCACTCGCGGGCACCAGATGGGTATTGGCGGAGGAACGGATAATATCAGCGGGGCTGATGGGCGGCGTACCTTCCCAACGGTAATAATACCAGCGATTGCCTTGACGGATATCCAGTTTTTCGATGACGTCATTGCGTGACATCGGTCCCCAGCCGAGCGCAAGATCAAGGGGAGATAAATCCGACATTCGTCCCATTCTGTATCGTTCAGCGGACAGCACCTTGGCGCGGAGGGCATAACGGGCAACGGGTTGAATGTCATAATCATCTCTTTGCAGAGACGGTATATTTGTACTTTCCTGAACAGGCTGTTCTTCTACCGGCCCGATAACGGCAATACGCCTCTGCTCCATTTTCTCATAAATGAAGTAGCCGGAGGTTAAGATAATCAGCAGTATCAACAGCCATTCTTTGAATGATTTGGGCAGCAATCAACAACCTTCCAAAACTCTTTGAGTACCGTTCAGAATTCGGGAGACAGCATATCTCATTATGCAAATAATTTTAATGATATTTTGCTATTTAACTGTTGATATTTCCGAATAAGGAGTCTCCCCCTGACAATTCAGACATTTTTCACCGTGTTTTGAAGGATAGGCCTCGCCGCAGACGGGACAAATACCCACCGGTCCCATTTTCTTGCGGCGGACTTTTTCCGGCACGACCTGAACCTTCTGCACGCTTAATAGCTTGTGCCCGGCTTCTTTGATTTGGGCCAACAGGACATCAGGGCTCTGTTCGTTCTTTTTTTTCTTTTTCAGATACCAGTCGCGGATTTCCGGCCAGGCTTCCAATTTCTTTGTATCCAGATAAACGCGCACGCCTCTACCGCTGTATTTTTCATACAGGGTCACGGCAAACCGGCCGAAGGGGGCGATGGAAAGCCAACCGTTGCCGATGGTGCAGGGCGTCAGAATCTGCACGGCATCCGGCAGGCAAACCGGTGTTTCACTGATGGCGTCAAAAAATTCACCTTCAGGCAGATTTTTCATCGCCAGATCAACCATAAAACCACCAATAATCAACCCCGGCGCGAGATTACCGTGAAAAGATTTGACCAGGTGAAGGTATTCTTCATAGGAATAGGTACAGATGTTCATAAAATTCTTCGCTCCTTAATACTCTTAATAGCGGTGTCATTAGCCCTGAAGGCTTCGCTTCAGGCTAAGTGAGACTAACCAATCTGACTGCGCGATGCTTGTCATATTGGAGTCTCACTAATAAACTAAAGTCAATCTCGGTTCTCGCGCCGCGCGTAGAGCCGCTGGCGATGACGGCTCTCTGTTCATCATCCGCGTCAACCATTGATTGTCAATTTTACCTTCCACGACCGGCAGCAGTTCATCGGCCAGATATAACGCTTCGGTTATATCATGCGTCACATAAATTATCGGGAAAGACATTTTCCCCTTTAAATTTTTCAATTCTTCCCGCAGGCCGCGGCGAGTAATGGCGTCGAGCGCCGAAAACGGTTCATCCAGAAGCAGGATACGCGGATGTCTGGCGAGCGCTTGACAAATCGCGCAGCGCTGGCGTTCGCCGCCGGAAACCATGTGAGGCTTGCGCTTTTTCAAATGATCGATTTGGAAAAGCTCGAAAAGTTCATCGACTTCTTTCCTATCCACAGCCGCAAATGTTGCATTCTCGTAAAGATTCAAATGAGGGAAAAGCGTATAATCCTGAAAGACATAACCCAAACGACGTTTCTGCGGAGGGACATTAATATGCCGCAGAGAATCAAACCAGACTTCATCACCGAAAACAACCCTGCCCTCTTTCGGTTTTTCCAAACCCGCCAGCATACGGATGATCGTTGTCTTGCCGCCGCCGGAAGGACCGATCATCACGACCATGTTTTTCTTCGCGCAGGCAAAGGATATGTCCAGATCAAAATATTTTAATTTCTTTTTCAGGGAAACGGCAATGCTCATGATTTGGTTCTCTTGTTTGAGTTTATTCTGCTTTATAAATCCAGTCTCTATCCGCAAAGAGTCTCACGCCGTACAGCAGTCCCAGTCCGATGCCAAGCAGAATGAGGACCAGAACCACCGTTCCCTCAATGTCCGCGCTGGAAAGCCTCATGAATATCGCAATGGGAAGGGTTTCTGTCTTCATGGCCATTGAACCTGCAATGGTGATGGTCGCGCCGAATTCACCCAATGCCTTGGCCCACGTAAGAACAGAAGACGCAATAATTCCCTTTTTACCAAGGGGGAGAATAACCTTAAAGAAGGTGTTTGCGGGCGACAAACCGAGCACCCAGGCAGCTTCTTCGTGCTTTTTCGGTATTTCATCAAACACCGCTTTTATAAAACGTATGGCAATCCCCACCGTCGTGATGAATTGGGCGAGGAGTATCCCGTATATCGTAAAGACAAACGGAGTCCCTCGCTCCTGGATCAATTGGCCGGCAGGCGTGGTGAAAAAGATGAGAATCATCGCACCCAAAGCCACAGGCGATACAATCATGGGCAGTTCCATGAGGGTATCAATAATCTGCCTGCCGGGGAATTGATACCTCGAAAGAGCATACGCGGATGGAATTGCGAAAAAGAGGGAAACAACCGTGGCAATCGTGGCCGCCATCAGGCTCAAACGCAGAGAAAAGAGCGTTCTTTCAGAGAGAAGCGTCTTCATAAAGAGAGGCCCCTGGTAAAAATAGAAAAGGGAAAGGATAAGCACAGCGTATACCAAAAAAACAGAAACCGCGAACGCGATGGTGATTCTCTTAAAGGTCATTTTCCTCTCCAATCTTCTGGGATTTTGTATTCTCCACCGACCGGCTTCTTTGCGCCAATCCATGCCATGGCTTCTTCAGGGTTCATGAAGTAATGATATTTTTTGAAAAAGATTTTGCCTTCGCCGGAAAGGATAAAGTCTATGAATTTTTGAGCAAGATCTTTGTCTGTCGTGAACTTCGATATGGCTATAGGGATGTAGCCGATGCGCGCTATTTCATGTTGCCTAAGAGGGATGGTCTCTATGCGTTCAGGATTCCAATGCTGGAAAACTTCCCATCCTATAACCGCATCAACCGCTTTCAAGGAAACAGCGGTGGCCGTTTTCTCGCAGCTTTCCGTATAATTAACAAGGTTCTTTTTAAACTGAGCTTTTTCTTTCGCGGTATAGTTATTTTCCATAATCTCCACGGCATAAAGGCCGACGCAGACGCTCTCCGGATTCGCAATGGCCACCCGAACACCCGGTTTAATGAGGTCTTTCAACGATTTGATACCTTTGGGATTACCCTTCTGCACGTTAATTGCCGGAACAAGATAGACGACATACTTTTCCGATTCCGGAAATACGAACCCCTTCTTCTTGGCGATTTCCATAAAATCCGACGAGCCGGGAAAATAGATATCCCCTTTTCTCGCCAGGGCCATCTGGGAAAGAACGAAACCTGATCCCCCAAAAGTAAGATTAACTTTTACGTCCGTCTTTTTCTCGAAAGCTCTGGCCGCTTCCTCCGTTGGCGGTTTGCTTGCCGCACCGGCGAAAATAAAAAGTTCCCGGCCAAACGAAAGCCCCGGCAACGTGAACAATAACAGGTAACAACAGATTGCAAAGGTATATAGAACACGAATCATCAGTTGAACCCGGTTTATTCTTAACGGCTATGTTTAATACAAAGCCGCCATCTCCTTGAAAGCTGAAATAAGTTTTACCGCCAATGCGATGGAAATTTTTTCCTCTGCAAAAAAAGATGCAGAACCCATGAACAAGACAATGGAACAACAGGCCTTATATGTCTTATGGTGATTATCCTTATCATTTTTTCGGTTATGTTACAAATAACATATATAACAATAACAAAAATATACCCACAAAAAAGCTTTCTATTTTATAAAATAGCAGGAAGCTTTTTAAATGTTTCCTGTTTGTGATTATTTTCCGTGCTCATGAGGAAAGGAGGGGTCAGGTAATATTACTTCTGGCAACCGGGACAATAAAACGTGCTTCTTCCGCCCTGCTTGATCCGGCAGATTGATCCGCCGCAAATCAAACAGCGTTGCCTTTCCCGACCATAGGCTTTCAATTCGTGCTGGTTCTCGCCTTTTTTCCCATACAGATCCCTCCAGTCGGAAATGGACGTTCCTCTTTTTTTGATACCCTTTTTTAAGATGCGGCGGGCGTTGATAAATATTTTTTTCCATTCTTCCCTGGATAAAGTTGCCGCCTGACGTAATGGTGAAATTCCCGATCGATACAAAATCTCACAGGCATAAATGTTGCCAATGCCGGCGAGCGCTTGAGGATCCATCAGCAGATGTTTGATGTTGACTTTACGGGGGGCCTGTTTTTCCCAAAAAGCTTTTTCGTCGAAGACGGTAATGAGATCGTTGGGAATCTTTGCCGGATTGCTCTGTTGAACTTTAATCGTGGCGAAACGGCGTGGATCAACAAGGAATACATTTCCGTCTTTAAAGGTCATCCGCCATCGACTATGCTTGGGACCTGTCGAATCCTGTTGCCAGAACAGGCGCCCGGTCATGCGCAAATGAATGGATACACTTTGCCCGTCCGTCAAAAGAATCGTCACGGTTTTGCCCCGGCGTTCCACTCCCGCAACGACCTTTCCCCCCAAATTTTTAATACCGGAAAGCTTTTTGTCGTAAATCACGCTGCCTGAAATCTTTCGGCCGCAAATTTTCTGGTGCAGCTGGCGGCAGAGCGTTTCTACTTCAGGTAATTCGGGCATCAGTCAAATCCTTAACGGGCTCAGGGGGACGTTCAATGGTCTCCCGGAAGAATGCTCTTTCCTACTAAAGAAAATATTTTTTGACTATTTCTTTTTCTGTTGGTTGTAAAAATGTTTTCATCAAGGCAAAGCGCTTTCCGACTTTCTGATCGGTCACCGGTCGGCGCATCAAGCGTCGACGGAAGCTTCTTTTCGTTTTTACAGAAGGATGGTCACCTGCGTTCAAAGGATCTGATGCGTTTTTTTACATGCCTCATTCGCTGATTCAGTATCCATGAGGGTTGGAATGCTCCTGCCGCTATCGAATCGCATTCCCGGTTCGGCCGATCTTGAGTCATAGTCCGGAAGAAAATGGTTGTCGAATGCGGCGAAAATTTTTGCTGACGGCAATCACGGAAAAAATTTCATTTTTTTTCGGCAAAAATGCAAAAAAATGTTGACAAAAATTTTTGTATGAGTACATTCGTAAATCAACAGAAAATTTTTTATTGAGGCAAAATTTTTTAGGGGGAGGGAAACCCGCATCAAGGAGGCACGAATGGAAAGCGAGACCCTGTTTAAAGAGGAGGAGGAACCTCCTGGTCATTTGACCGGTCTTGTTCATGCTAAAAATAATGTAAGTGACTTTTTGTTATTCAGCTCCGAGATCGCGCAGCCTTACACGATCAAACAAAAGTCAAGCAGTGCTTTATTTCCTTTTAAAGATTCCGCCCGCTCCCGTATCTTCCGAACAAACAATTATCCCGATATCACCCGTCTGGAATGGTTCGACTGGCGCTGGCAGTTACGTAATGCCATTCGTGACGTTGATTCCCTCTCGCAGATCATCAACCTTTCGGATAATGAACGTCAGGCCATGATGCATCACTCCGGCGCTCTGCCCGTTTCCATTACGCCTTATTATGCCAGTCTGCTTGACGTTGATGATCCTGCCGATCCATTGCGCCGCTGCGTGGTTCCGGTTGTTGATGAATGTCTCCATACCGAAGGCGAGGAGGAAGATCCGCTCTGCGAAGATGTGGATTCTCCCGTGCCGGGCATTATCCATCGTTATCCTGACCGCGTTTTGTTTCTTGTAACCGATACCTGCTCCACATACTGCCGCTACTGTACCCGCTCCCGGATCATCGAACGGAGCGCTCATCGGATTTTGAACTATGAAAGATGGAATGCGGCCATCGATTATATCGCCGGTAATAAAAATATCCGTGACGTTCTGCTTTCCGGAGGCGATCCGTTGACACTTTCCGACGAAAAGCTGGAATGGCTGCTGGCGCGTCTGCACAAAATCCGTCATGTTGAAATGCTGCGCATTGGCACAAAAGTACCGGTTGTGCTGCCGCAGCGCATTACGCCGGCGCTGACCAACATGCTGAGAAAATACCATCCGCTCTGGATGAGCATTCATATCACGCACCCGAAAGAACTGACTCCGGAGATGAGTGCCGCCTGCATTCGTCTGGCCGATGCCGGCATTCCGCTGGGCAGCCAGACCGTTCTGCTGGCCAACGTCAATGATGATGTGGCCACCATGATCAGACTGGTTCATGGTCAGCTGCAAATCAGGGTTCGTCCCTATTACCTTTATCAATGCGATCCCATTCCCGGCTCCTCCCATTTCCGGACACCAATCAGTAAGGGCCTGGAGATTATTCAAGGATTGCGCGGCCACACCACCGGTTACGCAGTACCCACCTATGTTGTGGACGCCCCCGGCGGCGGCGGCAAGATTCCCTTACTTCCCGAATACGCCATCGGCTGGGAAAACGGCGACCTGCTGCTGCGCAATTACGAAGGTAACACTTACCGCTACCCCGATAATCACGCCATGTTGAAAGATATTCATTAATCGCCGCAATTTTATGGCAGGGGGTAGATAAATTAATCGTGAGTCGTGTCCGCAACAAACTCAAAATCGGTCTAACCTATGACCTGCGCGACGATTACCTGAAAGAAGGATATGGTCTCGAAGAAACCGCTGAATTCGATCTTCCTGATACCATTGAAGCCATTGAAAAGGTCATTCTGAATAATGGATTTCAGGCTGACCGGATTGGCAATATCAAAGCGCTGGCCCGCAGACTTGTGGCAGGAGACCGCTGGGATCTGGTATTTAATATCGCGGAAGGTCTGCACGGTTTTGGCCGCGAGGCGCAGGTCCCCGCTCTTCTGGAAGCTTACAACATTCCCTACACATTTTCCGATCCCCTGGGTAACGCTCTGACGCTACACAAAGGTTTTACCAAACAGATACTGCGTGATCTGGGCATACCCACACCGGATTTTGTCCTGATTCATAACGTGCAAGATATTGAAAGCGTGAGTCTTCCTTTTCCGCTTTTTGCCAAACCGGTGGCTGAAGGAACGGGCAAGGGCATCACCTCACTTTCCAAAATAACCTCCCGTAAAAATCTGCAGAAGGTATGCAAACAACTTTTAAAGGATTTTTGTCAGCCCGTGCTGGTGGAAACCTATCTTCCCGGACGTGAATTTACTGTGGGAATACTGGGAACGGGCAAAGATGCCCGCGCGCTGGGAGCCTTGGAAGTCATTTTAAAACCCGACGCGGAAAAGAATGCCTATTCTTATGAAAACAAAGAACACTACGACAGACTGGTTGAGTACGTGTTGGTCAACGACGAGGAAGCCCAAAAAGCCATGGAAATTTCCCTGATGGCCTGGCGGGCCCTGGATTTAAAAGATGCCGGACGCATTGATCTGCGTTCCAATATCCATGGCGTTCCGCATTTCATGGAAGTCAATTCCTTGGCCGGACTCAATCCTGTGCGTTCGGATCTGCCCATCTTATGCAACAAAATAGGAATGAGTTATCATAAATTAATCGGCGCCATCATCAAATCTGCCCTGAAGCGGGTGAAAAAAGAATCATCCATAAAAGCCGGTGAATCATCCTGATGAAAAAAATTGTGATTTTACACAGCGATATTCCACCTGACGCCTCAGATGATGAGCTGGATTGCCTTGTGCAGGCTGAAGCCATTGCTGAAGCCCTGCGTACGCTGCATTATGATCCCGCTTTTCTGCCATTTGAACTCAATCTGAATAACACCATCACCATGTTGCAGTCCTTGAAGCCGCTGTTGGTTTTCAATATTGTCGAGACGCTTGATTCAAAAGGCAGTCTGATTCATTTTGCTCCCGCCGTGCTTGATGCTCTGCGGATTCCTTACACCGGCTGCCCGACGCGAGCCATATATCATACATCCAACAAGCCGATGGCCAAGAAAATCATGCACCATGCCGGTATTGCTACCCCGGATTGGATGGAGCAGGACGGTTTCGTCTGTCAAAAAGAAAATTCCAGGAATTTTTTAATCAAATCTTCCTGGGAACACGCCTCCATCGGACTTGATGAAAACTCGCTTATCACCTACACAGACAAAGCAAGTATGTTACAGGAAATGAAGCTCCGTGAAGCAAAACTGGGCGGTTCCTGCTATGCCGAAGCCTACATTGAAGGGCGCGAATTCAACGTTGCCCTGATTTCGGATAAGGCCGAAGCAAGGGTATTGCCGATAGCCGAAATGCTGTTTCAGGATTATGCTCCCGATAAACTGAAAATTGTTGATTACAAAGCCAAATGGGACGCGGATTCCTTTGAGTACAACAACACGATCCGCAGATTTGATTTTCAGGACGACGATTCCCTGTTACTATCGTCTTTAAAAGAAATTTCTCTGCAGTGCTGGAATATTTTTGAATTGCGGGGGTATGCCCGCGTTGATTTCCGGGTTGATACCAATGGAAAGCCCTGGGTATTGGAGGTCAACACGAATCCGTGTTTATCGCCGGATGCCGGTTTTGCCGCCGCGCTGCAGAGGGCTGAAATAAAATATCAAGAAGCTATCAGACTGATCATTGAAAATGCGTTGAAATAATAAAAATTCAGAAAATTTTATGAAACCTTTTACCTATCGTCAGCAAATAAAATCCTCCGATGTGGAAGCCATTGCCGGCTTGGTTGAATCCAGCGGCTTCTTTTCCGATGAGGAAATAGAGATCGCCATTCAACTGGCCGAAGAAAAATTAGATCAGAAAGAGGCCAGTTCATACCGGTTTTTATTTGCCGAAAACGATCATCGCGTTCTGGGATACACCTGCTATGGACTTATTCCGGCGACTGCCTCCAGTTATGACATTTACTGGATTGTCGTCGCCAATGATTTGCAGGGACAGGGATTGGGAAAACTGCTGATGGTTCAAACAGAGAAACTGATTGAGGCAAGCGGCGGCAGACAATTATATGCCGAAACATCCTCCCGCGACCAGTATAAACCCACGCATAAATTTTATGAAGCCTGCGGTTACCGCCAGGAAGCATTTTTGAAGAATTTTTACGCTGAAGGTGACGGGAAAATTATCTATTCTAAAGTCCTTAAATAACAGGTTTTAATTTTTTTTTACGTTTTTTATCCCTTTTTAATTCTTGCATTTTCTCCGATAATTCGTTAGAGCACAGCCGGTAATTATGTAACGTTTGACAACATAAATTTATAAAGGACCGCAAGGAGGGATATCTCATGCGTCTGTTCCCTAAAGAAGAGAATTTTTTTGAACTTTTTGACGAACTTGCCGATAAAATTGAAGAAGGCGGCAAGCTTTTCCTGGAAATGGCCCAGGCCCGGGATTATTCTGATGTAAGAGTCGCCAAACTCAAAGAAATCGAGCACGAAGCCGACGGTATTACTCATAAAACATATGAAAAAATGCACAAGACTTTTCTCACACCCATCGATCGCGAGGATATCTATGCGCTGGTCAATAAAATGGACAGCATCATGGATGTGATTGAAGCCACTGCTGTCCGCATCCATTTATATAAGGTGAAAAGAACCTCCGACGAAATTATCAAGCAGGCTCAAATTCTGAACGATGCCATCAGGAAATTAAAAACAATTATTCAAGCCATGCGCGATATGAAGAACTCCGAGATGATTCTCGCCGGTTGCGTGGAAATTAATACTCTGGAAAATGCCGGCGACATCACCTTAAGATCCATCATGGCCAATCTTTTCGAAACCGAAAAAGACGCGATTGAGCTCGTTAAATGGAAAGATATTTTTCAACTCTTGGAAGAAGCAATTGATGTTTGCGAAGACGTATCCAACATCGTGGAGGGGATCGTCCTGAAACATGCTTGATTCAATGGCATTTGTTGTTTTTCTCATCATTGGCGCGCTAGCCTTTGATTTTCTTAACGGATTTCACGATTCGGCCAATTCTATTTCCACGGTTGTTTCCACCCGTGTTCTGTCGCCAAAATATGCGGTTATCTGGGCGGCTTTTTTTAATTTTGTTGCGGTTTTTTTTGTGGGAACAGCGGTGGCACATACGGTTGGCAAAGGTATTATTCATATAGATATTGTTGATAATCTGGTTATTTTATCGGCGTTAGGCGGTGCCATTATATGGAATATTGTCACCTGGTACCTCGGATTACCCAGCAGTTCATCGCACGCCCTGATTGGTGGGTTAATCGGCGCAGCTGTCTCCAAGGCTGGCACAGGCACGTTGGTCTGGGCAGGTATTATTAAGACAACCGTTTTTATCATTGTATCGCCTATGATCGGTATGATCCTTGGTTTTACATTCATGGTGTTGGCCATGAATTTGAGCCATAATTCCAATATCGCAAAATCCGACAAACTATTCCGCAAGCTTCAGCTTGTTTCCGCAGCCATTTATTCATTAGGACACGGTATGAATGATGCTCAGAAAACAATGGGCATTATCGCCATGGCTCTTTTCAGCAAGGGCCTTCTGGGCAATACTTTCCATATTCCTGTCTGGGTCATTATCGCCTGCTATGCCATGATTTCTTTGGGAACCATGTTTGGTGGGTGGAGGATTGTGAAAACGATGGGAACAAAAATTACGAAACTTCAACCCATGGGAGGCTTTAGCGCTGAAACGGCTGCCGCCTGCTCGATCATTGGTGCCACAATGGCAGGCATTCCTGTTAGCACGACCCACACCATTACCGGGGCGATCGTCGGCGTCGGTTCCACAAAGAGACTTTCCGCTGTGCGGTGGGGTGTTGCCGGAAATATAGTGTGGGCATGGATTTTAACCATTCCCGCCGCCGCGGTTCTTTCGGCTGTGATTTATCTTTCCGTTGGCTTTTTTGTCCTTTAATTATTCCGCCATGCACAAAATATTATTGATAAATTTGCGGTTTTGCCGTAAACCTTTTACTGAATTTAACTAAATTTGTATTCAGGAGATTGGAATGCCGGGGAAATCATTGCCTTTTACAAAAGCTCAAATCGAAAAAATCATTAAAAACTATCCGACGCCTTTTCATATTTATGACGAAAAGGCCATCCGGGAAAACGCCCGCGATTTCAGAGATGCCTTTAGCTGGAATGAAGGTTTCAAGGAGTTTTTTGCCGTCAAGGCGGCTCCCAATCCCTATCTGATGAAAATTCTGCACAAGGAAGGCTATGGTGCTGATTGCAGTTCGCTCGCCGAGCTGATTATGGCGCAAAAAACCGGTATTACCGGTGAAGAAATCATGTTTTCTTCCAATGACACACCCGTGGAAGACTTTCTGCTGGCCAAAAAATTAAAGGCTATCATTAATCTGGACGATATCAGCCACATTTCCTATCTCGAAAAATACGCCGGACTGCCCCCGATGATTTGCTTCCGCTACAATCCGGGTAGATTGAAAAAAGGAAATCATATTATCGGGCATCCCGAGGAAGCCAAATACGGTTTCACCAGAGAACAGCTTTTTGAGGGCTATAGAATCTGCAAGGGAAAGGGCGTTAAGCGTTTCGGCATTCACACGATGGTGGCTTCCAACGAACTCGACCCCTACTATTTTGTCGAGACCGCAGAAATCCTCTTTCATCTGATTGTGGAAATTTCACAAAAGCTGGGCATCAAATTTGAATTTGTCAATATCGGTGGCGGGGTGGGCATTCCCTACAGACCGGAGCAAAAACGAATTAACCTGAAAGTCATGAGCCAGGGGATCAGAAAAAAATACAACGAAATCATTGTCGCCAACGGTCTCGCACCATTAAAGCTTTTTACAGAGTGTGGCCGATACATCACCGGTCCTTATGGCTATCTGGTGGCCCGAGTTCTGCACATCAAAAATACCTACAAAGCATTCGCCGGCTTGGATGCCTGCATGGCTAATCTGATGCGCCCTGCCCTTTACGGCGCCTACCATCACATTACCGTTATGGGCAAGGAACGTAAAGCGCATAATGTTGTTTACGACGTCACCGGTTCGCTTTGTGAAAACAACGACAAATTTGCCATTGACCGTAAACTACCCAGGCTCGAGCGAGGCGATATTATTGTCATTCATGATGCCGGTGCGCATGGCTTTGCCATGGGTTTCAATTATAACGGCAAGCTTCGTTCGGCGGAACTGCTTTTAAGAGAAAACGGTGACGTGGTGCAAATTCGCCGTGCCGAAACCGTCAAGGATTACTTCGCAACTCTGGATTTCAATGGCTTGAAAAAATTCCAGTAACTCTAAGGGTGAATGTTTCTCCACCCTCGAAGCTATATTAGAGACAAATAAATGATTGAAAAATTACGACTCATTCTTTCGAAAATATTTGTTGGTTTTTTATTTGTTTTAGTCATTTTTGCCAGCAGCCTCTGGGAAGATAAGGCGCCGTTTGTGACGTCGTTACTGTTTTTTCTGGGCGCCATTCTGGTCGGCATTGCTTCGATGGGGAGATTATGGTGTTCGGTTTATATAGCCGGATACAAGACAGGTCATCTGGTCACACAAGGTCCTTATTCCATGTGCAGAAATCCCTTGTATTTTTTCAGTCTTGTTGGCGGATTGGGTGTCGGATTCGCGTCTGAAACGCTTTTGATACCATTGTTAATTTTAATCGCTTTTGTCGCATACTATCCATTTGTTATCAAAAGTGAAGAAGCAGAACTGATTGTAAAGCACAAAAGTGAATTTGAAAATTATCTCAAAAGTGTGCCAATGTTTTTCCCTAACACGTCACTCTTGAAAGAACCTGAAGAATATATCGTGAAACCCAGGATTTTCCGCCAGCATATGTTTGATACACTTTTGTTTATATGGCTATTGGGCGCGCTGGTTGTCATTAAGGAGCTCCACGAACTGAAAATTATTCCCACCCTGTTTAAAATCTATTAATTTCTGCAACCTATCACAAGAAATCTTGCCATATCCTGATTAATTGTGATAAGCATTTGCACGATATTAATCCTGACGTAAACAAACTTTTTTTAATGAAAAGAAGATTATAACCAGTGAATATACAATCCAGTCGTGCCATAGGCGTTTTCGATTCCGGCATCGGCGGCCTGACAGTTGTCCGCGCTTTAATGGAGCGCCTGCCTTTTGAAAAGATTATTTATTTCGGCGATACCGCCCGCGTCCCCTACGGTATTAAATCGGTAGAAACGATTAACCGTTATGCGGCGCAAATCACCGAATTTCTGATCAAGCAAGACGTCAAAATGCTGATTGTCGCCTGCAATACCATGGCGGCGGTTGCTCATCAGACAATTGTTGATTTGGCCCATGTGCCCGTCGTCGCTATTGCCTCGCAAAAGATTGTGGAACCCGTGCCTGTATTGGAAGTTATTGATGCCAGTGCCCGTATGGCCGTTCAGAACACCAAAACGAAGTCAATCGGCGTCATCGGAACACCGGCAACCATCAACAGTAACGCTTACGCACGCGCTATCCATCTCTTGGACAAGGATGCAAAGGTGTATTCACAGGCCTGTCCCCTGTTCGTGTCCCTGGTGGAAGAGGGATGGTTTGATCATCCTGCAACAAGACTCATTGCTCAGGAATATTTAAAACCAGTTATTGCTGAACAGGTGGATACACTTGTGTTGGGCTGTACGCATTATCCTTTATTGAAGCCTTTGCTGCAGGATGTAATGGGCGCTTCCGTAACACTGATTGACTCGGCAGAAGCGATGGCAAATATCGCCGCGGATTTAATTGACCAGAAAAAAATAGGCAATAAAGCCGGCACACCGCCGGATTACACTTTTTTTGTCAGCGATTTGCCCTATCGTTTCCAGACAATCGGCGAAAGATTTTTGGGAAGAACGCTCGGACGCGTTCAATTAATCAGCTTATAGGAAAAACCTTATGGAAATTCTTCTTGCCGGTTATAATCTGGATTACAACCTGATCCGGGAAATGAAGGACAAAAGCGGTCTGAAGCAGGATTTAACGCCCGAAACCATCTCGGCGGCCTACGCGCGCATCAGCCGCAGCCCGAAACCGGTGAATGATTTGCGCGAGATCTCCCGCGAGGAAGTGGACAAGGCCCGCCAATCCAATCGTAATATTGTTTTTGAAATGGGACACAGCTCTGTTGCCGAACATGCCGTCTTTAACATTGACGTTATCGGAGTATCACGCCTTTTAGTCGAGGAAATTGAAAAATTCCGTCTTTGTTCCTACACGGAAAAATCGCAGCGATATGTTTTGTTCAACAAAGATTTTGTCGTCCCTGATGAAATCAGGCGGGCTAATCTGACGAATGTGTTCGTCTCAACCATCGAAGCACAAAATGATTATTATCATGCCCTCTACGAGAAATTAAGACCATATATTTTTGAAAAACACAAAGCTTTGGCGGGAAACCCGGCTAACAAGGCCATGCTGGAAGGCTGGGCCAAGGAAGATGCCCGCTATGCGATATCGATGGCTACCCAAACCCAATTGGGCATGACCATCAATGCGCGCAATCTGGAATTAATGCTCAGGCGTCTGGCCGCCTCATCTTTGGCTGAAGCCAATGAGTACAGCCAAAAATTGTACGCGGCGACAAAAGAAATTGCTCCATCTCTTATCCGTTACACCCAGGCAACAGATTACGACAAATTTACCAGAAAAAATTTGCGAGGTCTTTGTGCCGATTTATCGGAACAGTACGGCACCGGCTTTGAAAAATTATCCGACGTGCAATTGATCTATTCTTCACCCGATGCCGATAACAGGATTGCCGCAACCTTATTGTTTTCTTCTTCCAACATGACATATGCCCGGTGCTTGAGCATGGCCGGCAAAATGACTTCGCCGGCACAAAAGGCTTTGTTTAAAACCGCTTTTGAAAATATAAAATTACATGATGCCGTTTTACGTGAAATGGAAAATGTCGATCTGATCTTCGAACTTGTCTTGAGTTCCAGTTGCTTTGCTCAGTTGAAACGACATCGGATGTCCACGATTATCGCTCAGGAATATGATCCGCAACTGGGCGTAACCGTACCGCCTTCCATTAAAGCCATTGGTGAGCAAAAAGCTTTTATGGACGTAATGCGCCGGACACAAAAAGCCTACAAGCAAATAAGCGAAAAAACTCCGCATGTTGCCTCCTATGTTCTGACCAATGCCCACAGAAAAAGAGTTCTGATGAAATTCAACGCTCGCGAAATGTATCATCTGGCGCGCCTGCGCGCCGACGCCCACGCGCAGTGGGATATTCGCAATCTGACGGAAAAAATGCTCAGGCAGGCCAGGAAAGTTATGCCTCATACACTGATGATGGCTTGCGGCAAGGACAATTTCCCGAAGCTTTTTTTAAAAACTTTCTCCGGTAAGTGATTAGCCGTTTAATTATTCAATGAGTATCACTTCTAATAAAAAACAACTCTACATTCTGCTTGTTACAACACTCAGTTCTTTTCTGACGCCTTTTATGGGCTCCGCTGTTAATGTTGCTCTGCCCGCTATTGCCAGAGAATTAGCCATGACAGCGCTTAGCCTGAGTTGGGTGGCAACATCGTTTATTCTGGCGGCTGCCATCACCCTTATTCCTCTGGGCCGTCTGGCCGACATTTATGGCCGCCGAAGAATGTTTATTTATGGAGCGTTGATTTTTACCGTGGCTTCTTCGTTTTGTATCTGGTCGCCTACACAATCTTTTTTAATTGCCGCCCGCGCCCTGCAGGGTATCGGTGGAGCGATGATTTTCAGCACAGGCACCGCCATGCTGATTTCAGCTTATCCCCTCGGTGAACGGGGAAAGATATTGGGAATAAACATCACCGCTGTTTATGTCGGCTTAACCGTCGGTCCTTTTATCGGCGGCATACTCACACAATACCTGGGTTGGCGATATATTTTTCTTTTTACAGTTTTTCTGGGTGTGACGATTGTTTACATCACTTTAGCGCTGATTGAACCGGAAGTATCCACCCGTGAAGATGAAGGATTTGATTTGACCGGTTCGTTGATTTACGCCATGGCGCTTTTTGCCATTATGTATGGATTTTCCCAACTGCCGACCATCCAGGCTGGATGTTTAATAGCGACAGGATTGCTCTTGCTGGGCTTATTCATTTTTCAGCAGTTGAAAAGTCCGTTCCCCTTGATGGATATTCGCCTGTTTTTAAATAACAGAGTTTTTGCTTTTTCCAATCTGGCCGCTCTGATTAATTACAGTGCCACGTTCGTCATTAATTTTCTGCTCAGTCTTTACCTGCAAAACATCAAAGCGCTGACACCGGCCGAAGCCGGGCTGATTCTGATTGCCGCCCCTGCCATGCAGGCGCTGATTTCACCTTTTGCCGGAAGACTTTCCGATCGTTTTGAACCGCAGATAATTGCCTCTATAGGCATGGCTCTGACAGTTATCGGTCTTGTCCTTTTAATATTTATCAACGGCTCCACCAGTATTAACTACGTTTTTGTCTGCCTTATTTTACTGGGTGTCGGTTTTGCGCTTTTCTCTTCTCCCAATGTCAATGCCACCATGAGCTCAGTGGAAAAAAAATATTACGGCGTTGCTTCGGCCACACTGGGAACCATGAGACTCACCGGTCAAATGTTCAGCATGGGCATTACAATGCTGGTCTTTGCAATTATTCTGGGAGATCATCCTATTGCTCCCGCCAATCACCATCTTTTTTTAAAAAGCACCAAACTTATTTTTTCCATCCTGAGTGTTCTTTGCTGCGGAGGCATTTTTGCGTCACTGGCCAGGGGAAAAATGCATAATGGCAACAACAATAATCATTAGTCTGTTCATTGGGCTGACCGCCGGCGCATTCGGTGGAATCCTGGGCATCGGCGGCGGATTGATTATGATTCCGCTGATGGTCGAAGTCTTAAAGCTGACCCAGCATAAGGCTCACGGAACCTCTCTGGTGGCACTGGTCTTTACGGGAATAGCGGGAGCAACAACCTATGCCGCAAATAGTTCTGTTGATATTACCGGGGCAGCCCTTTTGGCCCTGACAGCGGTGCTTACTGCACCGCTCGGCGCGCGTTACTGTCATGCTCTTACGGAAAAGAATCTAAAAAAATACTTCGGGGCATTTCTGATTTTTTGTTCGGTGCTTTTATTCTTGAAACCGTATCTGACCAACTTTATCGGCACGCTCCCCGGTTATGCAAAAATCATGATTCTTTTGACAACCGGAGCACTCACCGGATTTCTTTCCGGCATGATGGGAGTCGGCGGCGGCACGATCATGATTCCCGTGATGGTGATCCTTGCCGGTTTTACCCAGCATGTGGCCCAAGGGACTTCTCTTTTAGTCATGGTTCCCGCAGGCGCCATCGGTTCCTTTACGCACTGGAAGATGGGCAATGTCGAAAAAGGAATCCTCTGGGGTCTGATCCCCGGAATTATTCTAGGCACTTATCTCGGCGGAAACATCGCCCATCTTATTCCAAACGACACCCTGCGTTGGGTCTTTGCTCTGGTTATCATTTTCATAGGGCTTCATTACTTCAGAACGGCAGTTCCTGATTAAAATAAGAAGAAACATACCATGGACTTTAATAAGCTTATATTTTGTTATTCCCGAACAAACAGAAGCAAAATACAATGAAAATAACCAATAGATACCGTAAATTTTCATTTCTCACCGACATTCGCGGAATAAAGAACGCCATCGGTGAATTGCACGGATGGGGGCATCCGCAACAACCAACGTTTAATGCCGGTTATCAGCGCTCGCCGGATGATACTGTCTTTGATGAAGACTGGTTTATCAGCATCATCAAAGAAAAAATTGCCAGCCATCCGGAAAATGCGATGGAATATCCTTTTTATGGGGAAAAAATTTCTGTCGATCCGCTTTTTCAAAAATATAAAACCATCATCGGAAAGCATCACTTCACAGCGGAAGAAATCATGCGGTGGCAAGCCGAACAACATGGTGTTCCCCCTCCGAAGGCTGAAGATGTAAGCGTCGTCTCTTTCATTATGCCGCTGACAAACAAAACAAAGGTTGATAATGCAGCCATGAAAGAGTGGCCGGCCGAACATTGGGCGCAGACGCGCCTTTTGGGTGAAATATTCAGCCAGATATTTGTACGTGAATAGTGACACATCTAATGGAAAGGGGTATTTTGGCCATAGCGCCGGACTGGGGACCTTCGGAGTGCACGATTTTAAGTATCCGTTCCATTTCCTTCACAATGTCCTGCGCCATATCATTGAACGTTTGCATATAGTTGATGTGCTGTGTCGATTTGCCAATCGCTCAAAAGATATCATTTAGATATCAGTCCACCAATACATGACTACATTTTTTCTTCCAACAGGACATTCCTAAATTGGCTGGAACCTTTTAAAGAACGCCTTGACATGCAAAATCGCATTTTTTATACTTTTGCTGATAAAAGAGAAGATCTGATTATTATCAACACGGAATCGGAAGCACTGAAACCAGCGATAGGTAATCCTATGCTATATAAAGGCATCACTTGGTTTGCCCTCTATATTCTGTTGGTGGCAGGATTCGCCGCATGGTTCTTTCTGTATTTTCCAACCGCATCACCCGGAGACATTCTTCCGGAAGCATCCTTTCGGATCAAGAAGGCGCTTATTGGCGGGTTAGTGGTAGCCATCCCGGCTTGGTTAGTCCTCTGCCAGCTCAGCGGTGTCTGGTTACGCATACAGGAGCGGGAACAGTTGGTCCAGGCAGCCAAAGGTCATTTCCTCGCCGACGGAGAGCGAGGCGTGTTCTATGGCCAAATCCATCGCGACGGTCCGCCATTGACGGCACCACTCAGTAAGAGAGACTGCCTTCTGTACCGATACGAGGTTACACATACGGAAAGCCGGCCCTCAAGATTAAAATCCACCGACGTTTCAAACAATTCGACAATTTATGATGCGGAAGGCTTTGCCCTCACACCGTCAACGATCCATACAGCAAGTGGTTCCCTGAAGCTTCTGACGCTGGTCACACCCAAATTCAAGGCCGACCGTATTCCTTCCGACCAGGCTGTTGGAAACTACAAAGAATATTTGAGTAAAGCTTTATTACAGGGTACCGGCAGCCTGGACATGTACCCGTCTATTAAAAATTCCATCATCAGTGACACCGACGGTGACATCCGCTACGACTTGGGCACCGGACAACTCGATCCAACGGATCAGTTGAATATACAGGAGCACATCGTTCAAGACGGAGAAACCGTAGCGGTGTTCGGGAAATACTCGGCTGCTGTGCGTGGCATCGTCTTTGATCCTGTAGCTTACGAAGTGCGTCTCTATAAAGGATCGCTCGAATCGATGAAGAAGGAGCTCATGCGAGGGGTGCGTTGGTATGCGTTCGGTGCCATGATTTTATGTCTGGTGACGGCGATTGGAGCCTGGGTATTCTTCAAGTATGGACCGTCGCACATTTGGTCATGAAAGATCTGTCTTTATTGATCGATTCATATCGACCTTTCATTACAAATTTAAAGGACGTGACAAAAAAATCGCCACGCCCTTTAATAAATTTTAACTTTTAATAATCTGTAATTTCCTTATGCAAGGAACTTTGTCTGCACGCCTTTTAGTATGTCCTCCACTTCTTTCATCATCGCCTGCACCATATCATTGACTTTGGGCATGTCGTTGATGCGTTGCGCCGCTTCGCCGGCTGCCAGAAGCGCTTTCTCCTTGTTCCCTTCATAGGCGGCCTGCATGGACTCCATTTCAAACTCAATCAACTTCAGATCAAGTGTCGCCATATCATCCGGCGTTCCCAGATAACATCCGGGAGATTTCTGTAAAGTGTTTTGTGCATGCTCTTCGCTGCGCGGAGTTTTAATCCAGCGTGCCGGTCCGACAAAGCCACGCGCCACCAGAGTTCCCCGGTCGCCTGTATCGACAACGCCCTGTCTCCAAATTTGGGGAAAATCACTTTCCTGTGTGGCGAGGAAACGTGTGCCCATCTGCACGCCGTCAGCACCCATCACCAGCGCCGCAGCCAGAGTCTTGCCGTCACAGAAACCGCCGGCTCCGCATACCAGTGTCTTTTCATCAGAAACCGCTTCCACTACTGCGGGTAACAGAATCATCGAGTGCACCGGTTCCCAAGATGTGTGAAATCCTCCTTCATGTCCGGATGCAACGATGACATCGACGCCCGCTTTCTTGCAGCGGAGCGCGCCCTTGACCGAAGGCACCACATGCATCCAGGTAAATCCCGCCCCCTTAATTTTTTCTTTCCAGGGCACCGGATCACCAGCGGAAGTGAAGATAACTTTGAAGTGTTTTTCCATGCCCGGATTGGCCGCTCTTACTTGAATGGCCGTATTGATAATAAGCTCTGCCTGAAAAAGCAGCTCGGCGGACACCATCACATTGATGCCGAACACTCCGTTTGTGTCTTTGGTCAATCGATAGTTTCGTTTGAGCAGTTTTTCAATCGCGGTGGGAATGTCGTCATCCGGATTGGCCTCGGCACTTTTGATCCAGTCATTGTATATAAAAGGCAGAAAATCCTTATTGCAGAGTCCGCTTGTGGAGAACAGGCCCAAAACACCCGCGTTGGCCGCTGCCACACCCAGGTTGTTGTTACTGAAAGGTCCCATACCGGCCTGAATAATGGGGTATTTGATTCCGGTCATGTCACACAGTCTTGACTTAATCATATCCATAATCTCCTTAATTAAAGTTATTCTCTGATTCGTTTTCTCAGTTCTTTAATCAAATGATTAAGAACATCGCTGGCATCGCCGACGACGGCAACATCAGCCATCTTCAGCATGGTTGCCTGTGGATTTTTATTGATGGCGACAATGAAATCGGCTTCACCGAGGCCTGCTGTATGCTGAATCGCACCGCTGATGCCGAAGGAAAAAAGAATTTTCGGTTTGATATGCTTCCCCGCCTGACCAACCAATACATTATGATCTGCCCATCCCGCATAAACCACCGGACGTGTGGCGCCGACATCGCCACCCAGCAATTTGGCCAGTTCCTGAAGTTTTTTGAATTTTTCTTTATTACCCATGCCGCGGCCGCCGCAGACGATCACAGAGGCGTTTTCAATGGTGTGTTCTTTTTCGATAGAACGTTCATATTCGATCAGACGAACACGCGGTTTCGGCAAGCCTTTCATCAGGGGCAGCCGTTCGACAATGGCCGTTCTTTCATAGTCATGGGGAATTTCCTTGAATGTCCCCGGGCGAACCGTTGCCATTTGTGGACGGTGGAACTCTGTAACGATTTCCGCCAGCATATTACCACCAAAAGAAGGAGCGATCTGCAACAATAATCCGTCTTCGGTGATCTCCAGGCCCACGCAATCGGCGGACAATCCCGTTTTCAGTCGTTTGGCCAACCTGGGTGCGAATTCGCGACCGAAATCGGTGGCACCGATCAGAATGATTTCCGGGTCTCTTTCTTTGGCCAACTTTTCTATAATGGCCAGATACCTTTCCGTGCTGTAGCTTTTGAGGGCGGGATCATCAATGGCGAGGATTCTGTCAGCGCCATGGGCCGTATACTCCATAATCCATTCGTCGATTTCATAACCGAAAATCAACGCGCACACTTCCGCGTCAATAGTCTTGGCCAGGGCCACCGCCCGGGCAATCAATTGCAGGGTCACACGGTTCTGATAATAATTGCGATAATCCCCGAAGACCCAGATGCTTTTTTTTCTATTTTTTGTCATTGAGATTTTTTTCCTCAATGGATTTGCCTATCACCGTGCCGATTTTTCTCTGATATTTGTCGAGAAATTCATTAACAACATGAGATGCTGCTCCCTGCAAAATCACATTTCCTTTCGGCGCTTTTCGTAAGAAAACCTTGCGAACTTTGGTCCGCGAGCCTTTGGTTTCAATTGACGCGGCATTGAAGCCTAAAGACTTCGCATCAAGAACAGCAATATCATTTTCCTCAAAGGCATTTTCAAGACCGGCCAGACCGGTATAACGAGGTTTATAATTTTCCATGGAAATCGTCACGAGCGCCGGAAATTCCATTTCAAGGGTCTCCCGGAAATTGTCCACCAGCCGACGAACGCGTAATGTCCTGCCTTCAATTTCCAGTTTCTCTACATAAGCGGCCGCGGGCAAATCCAGTTCTTCCGCCAGTTGCGGACCGACCTGAGCGGTTTCGCTGTCCGCCGTGTATGCGCCGCAAAGAATAAGATCAAATTTTGGACATTTCTTTTGGATGGCCTCTTTTAAAATCAGCGACGTGGCAAAAGTATCCGAACCGGCCAGCAACCGGTCACAAATCAAAATCGCTTCATCGGCACCTAGAGCCAGCGCTTCCCGTAGAATTTCTTCGGCACTAGGCGGCCCCATGGTAATGACAGTTATTTTTGCGGAAAGAGTTTCTTTGATTTGCAGGGCGGCTTCCAGAGCATGCTTGCAGGCCGGATTCATCATCCCCGCGGCAAGATCACGCCGCAAAGTTCCTGTTTTTTCATCCCAAGGCAGTTCTGTTACCCGGGGAATCTGTTTTATGCAAACGACAAGTTTCAACATAATCTTTTAAAAAGTTAACTGGGAAAGTATCGATCGGGCGATCACCATGCGCTGAATTTCGCTGGTGCCTTCATAAATTTCTGTGACCTTGGCGTCACGGAAATATCTTTCCACATCATATTCCTTACTATATCCGTACCCACCGTGAATTTGAACGGCAAGGGACGTAACCTTAGAAGCAACAGAGCTGCAATAAAGCTTCGCCATCGAAGCCTCGCAGCCAAATGGAGTGCCTGCATCCTTGAGTGAACAGGCGCGGTACAAAAGCAGACGCGCTGCCGCAATCTCTGTGGCCATATCGGCAATGTAATTCTGGACAGTCTGTAATGATGCGATTGGTTTTTTGAACTGTTGTCTCTCTCTTGCGTATTTGACCGCCGCTTCGAACGCTCCCTGGGCAATGCCGAGTGCCTGTGCAGCAACACCGATACGGCCGTTATCCAATGTGGATAAACCAATTTTCATGCCATCGCCGATTTTACCCAGCAGATTATTTTCCGGTACGCAGCAATCTTCCAGAAAGAGCGATGAAACCGGATTGGCGCGCATGCCGCAAAGGTCTTCCAGTTCGCCGCGTAAAAATCCGGGATATTTACTTTCCACGATAAAAACACTGCTTTGTGGCTTCCCCGGTTCAAAACCGGTCAGCGCGAAAATCAAGGCCAGGTTACATACGCCGCCGTTGGTGACAAATATCTTTGTACCGTTTAAAATATATCCTTTATTGCTTTTGATTGCCGTAGTTTCAACGCTGGCGGAATCAGAACCGGCATTAGCCTCAGTTAAGCTGAATGCTCCGATAAATTCTCCACTGGCCAGTTTTGGAAGATACTCTTTTTTTTGTTCATTGCTGGCAAATTTCAGTAATGGAAAAACAGCAACACCATTATGAACGGTGACACATAAACCGATGGCTGCACAGACACGGGATAGTTCCTCGACCACGATGGCCGCACTGATGGAATCAAGCGCAGCACCACCAAATTCTTTCGGAACCTGAAGGCCGAAATAATTTAACGGCGCCATTTTTTCCATCACGTCGCGAGGAAAGATCGCCTTGCGGTCTATTTCAGCGGCAATCGGAGCAAGTTCCGTTTCCGCAAAATTCCTGACCGAATCCCGAATAAGTTTATGTTTGGTGCAAGGATTGAATTGCAATTTCATTCTTCCTGTTTGGAAATTGTTGAACAAATAGCTTAAAATAAAAGTAAAATCAAGAGAACGTTGAAAAATTTAATTATGGAGATTTATTTTATTACAGAAATCGGCAATGTGAGACGGAGATATCAGTTAATGATTAGAAAGTTAGATATCAAAACAAGAAATATACATACAAATTGCACTTATTGATTGTTTGATAATTTTAGAGTATTAAGAAAAAAATCTAGACAACAAAAAAATGAGGAGAAAAATATGAAAATTATAAAAATATTATTGATCGTGTCATTTATTTTTCCTTTAGTATCATATGCTGACGCAAAAAAAATGCCGGTTGATAAAGTTGATAAAAAACAAAAGCAGGAAAGCATTGATGAAAAGAGCGAGAAATTACAAAAACTGGCAGACACCCTTCTAAAAGAAAAATATTTAAAATGCATGACATCATTCGGAGACGATATTTTTTGTCAATGCTTATGTAAAAATCTTCCCGTTTTAAGTTCATTTGAGAATTATATTGCTATTGTAACGGCAACAAAAGAAGAATTGAATTACAAAAAATTTAATGATGTTGAAAAGAAAGCTATTGATCTCACCTACAAGGCAAGAAGTATTTGTGTGAATGAGGTTTTGACAAGAACGAAGAAGAAATAGTTTATAAATCATTCCGTCACATTGCGTTAAATCTTTAATGATTGCAGTAGCGATCAGTTTTAAAAAATGGAAAGCAATTTTAAAATGTCGCCGTTATGATGTTTTTTGGAAGCGTGTGATTAAATTAAAAAGAATAAATAAACCAGAACATTCACGAACGTTAAGGGAATGCCGATTTTAGCAAATTCAAGGAAGGAGATGCTTTCCCCTTTCTTTTCTTTTTCAGCATGCTGAATGATGATGACATTGCTTGCCGCACCAAGAATACAAAGATTACCCGCAATTGTTGATCCGGCGGCTAGCGCCATAAATTCCTTGCTATCTGCACCCGAAGAGATCATCAAAGGCAGAAACAGCGCCACCATCGGCACATTCGATATCAGTTGGCTGATGATAACTGAAATGATCAGAATAACGGCAACGCTGGTCATGTTCAGAGAAAGTTCGGTCATAAGATTTTGAAAAAAGCCGGACTGCCAAACACTTTCCATCAGAACAAACATGGATGCAAAAAAGACAATGGTGAACCAGTCTATCTTCCTCAAGATATGAAACCTGTATTTTTTCTTTTTGGACATAAATCGATAAATTAATATCGGAGAGCAGCCGATAAGAGCAATGTAGGTAAGTTTAAAATCAAAATTTACATCTGCAAAAAGATGAATGAAGGCCAGTAAAATCTTCAAAAGTATGAGAAAAATTACAAGGATTAAGGATATTCTGGCAACTCTGGAAAGCCTGATATGTGTAATTGCAACGTCGCCTGGTTGAAGATTAGTGATGTTGAAGTCTTTCTTATAAAAAAATTTAAGAAGATAATAAGTAAGGAAAAGATTCAACATCGTCGGTATAAACAAGTGTTTTAAAAAAGTCAGAAAAGGATTTTCGATATTTCCGACCATTGCAATCAGCAAATTCTGCGGGTTGCCAATGGGACTCATGACGCTGCCGATCGTGATGGCGAACGCCAGGCAAAGTAAAAGAAGCTTTGTGGAGATATTGTTTCTTTTTGCCAGTAGAATCATCATGGGTGTGCCGATAATAGCCAGCGTATCATTCATCAAAAAAGCTGAGCCGATTCCCATGATCAAAAGGATTGCCAGAACCAATTTATCAACGGATTTTACTTTTCCAAAAAACTTATAGCAAAGATGGGTTAAGTAACCGGAATCTTCTATAGCCTGACCGATGATGAACATTCCAAAAAGAAAAAAAATTACATCAAAATTTATCGCGTGAAATGCCGCGAGCGGAGAGATTTGGCCGGTCAAGATTACCGTAATCGCTCCACCCAGCATGATCTGCCAGATTTTCATCCTGATAGTTCCGATTTGTCTTATGGCTATGAGAAGAAAAACTGCGGCAAGAGTGATTATTGATATGTTCATTCCAGATTACATTTGTTTTCTTGTAAATTATTGAGATTTTTATACCGCATTAATCTAAAGAAAGAAATTATTTATTTGCATTAAAGCTTCCATTATCCATTGGCAGATTTTACTCTCCGGTGGTACTTCACCGACGGAAACGATTTTTTTATTGATTACTAGGGCTGGTGACCCTAAAAGTTTATAGCTTGCAATTTCCTTAATGTCTGTTACGTGTCGCAGGCCTGCGACGACATTCATCTCAGATAATATAGCGCACATCTTGTTCGTGTTGATCATATCGGGCGCATTACATTCCGACAACTTCGATGTTTAATCCTTCCAATGGTTCTTCGGAAAAAACCCGCATGGCAATTTTATATTCTCTCAGAAGTGCCATGCCATAAGCTTCACAGGCAGAAGATGGAATGGACTTATTGATGGCAATAGACTTCATGGGATTATTTTTTATTTCTTCATCGTTGACAATTCGCGGATTTACTTTTTTTATCGCTTGGCAAAGGCCAACAATATAAATCAGAAGGCAGTTTATAGTGGTTTGTTTAATATTGTTCTCCGCCATATCAATGAAAAATTTTATTTGAATTTATTATTGGATGAAAGTTTCGTCAAGTATAATGTCTAAATTCATAAAAAGAACAAAAAACAGTAAACGATAAGTTATCAATATCACTGGTATATTATTGAAAATAAAACAATGTTTCAAAATGTTCTTGACAATTGAAACAATGTTTTATAGTTATTTTGACACAAATATAAAATATGAAAGATATTATGACAATAGAAAAACCAGTAATGCCAGAAAAATTAAAGGAACGACTTTATCCTGTTGTGTTGAGGCAATTTTCCGGGAAAGATTTCCACGCTGTTAACATTCGTGACATTTCTAAGGAGAGCGGAATAAGCACCGGTACCATTTATAAATATTTTTCTTCCAAGGAAGATCTTCTTTTTTCAATCATTGATGAGAAATTACTTGCGCTGGCCTCATTGTTGAGGATGCATCTTGCGGGAACAGAAGATATCCGTGAAATGTTTAGAAAGCTTTTCTGGGTTACAATGAATTTTTTTGACAATAATCCGGATCTGGCCGTGACAGCTTTTATAACAGTTCCGTCAAAAAGCTTTATGGCCAGCAAATCATATAAAAGAGAAACTGAAGTAGATATTTTAAATGAAGTCATTGAAACAGCAAGAAAACGTGGAGCCATTCTTTCTGAACTGGAGAATCATTATTTCGTAGATCTTTATATGATGATTACACAGAGACATATTCAAAACTGGTATGCACATGGAATGAAATGGAAACTTGCCGAAAATATAAATAACTTTTTTGATTTTTTCTGGAAGGTTATAACGCCGTTAGGGGATAAAAAATAAAATTATTTTTAATATATGGAATTATCAAATACAGGGAGTCATTTCATGGAATCAATTAAAATCATAGAAGACGCAGTAAGGCAAAATAGAAATACACTGACAGAAGCGGAGGCCAAAAAATTCTTAAAATTATTCAATGTTCCTGTCGTAAATGAGAAAATAGCAAAGAATATAAAGGAAGCGCAACAAATCGCTGAAGATATCGGCTATCCAGTCGTATTAAAAGGATTAGGAGCTCGACTGACTCATAAAACGGAAAAGGGTTTGGTTAAATTAAATTTAAATACAAAAAAAGAAGTAAGTTCATCGGCAAAAATTATAAAAGAAGCAGCTGGTGATGATTTAGAAGGATTTCTCATCCAGCCGATGTTGCAGGGGAAAAGGGAATTTGTAGCTGGTCTTTTTCAGGATGACCATTTTGGGCCAACAGTAATGTTTGGTTTAGGGGGCATATTTACAGAAGCAATTGGTGATGTCATTTTTCGTGTTGCTCCAATTGATGAAAAAGAAGCAAGAAAAATGATTGATGAATTAAATGCCCATAAACTATTGAAAGATTTTCGAGGAGAAAAAGCGCCGGATATAGACGCTTTTGTTAAAACACTTGTAGGTTTATCCAGGATTGGTATGGAAGTACCGGCTATAAAGGAGATAGACATTAATCCACTGTTGGTTTCCGCAGATGGAAAAGTGACCGCGGTCGACGCATTAATTGTTTTAGGAAAAGCGGCAGAAAGGCAATCGCAATCACGGAATATTGATTTAAAGCATATCTGGAAATTATTTCATCCCAGATCGATTGCTTTTATAGGGGCTTCTGCGAATATCAGCAAATGGGGGCATCTTATGTATGCTGGTGTTATAGCAGGTAAGTATCATGGAGAAGTATATCTCGTCAATGCCGCGGGAGGAGAAATTGCAGGGAGAAAGGTTTACACATCCGTAACGGAAATTCCTGGTCCTGTTGATCTGGCGGTTGTTACTGTGCCGGCTGATAAGATTTTGTCTCTGATACCGCAGTTTGAAAAAAAAGGAATAAAAAATGTTTTAATTATTACCTCCGGTTTTAGTGAAGTTGGCCCTGAAGGAAAGATTTTAGAAGAAGAACTGGTTGAGAAGGCACGCCAAGCTGGTATTTTAATTGTCGGACCCAATACAATGGGCATCTGTAATCCTCATATATCATTGTATTGTATCGGTTCTCATGTTCGTCCACCAGACGGTGGAACATCATTGCTTGCCCAATCAGGGAACCTCGGTACGCAATTACTGGCATTTGCTGCGAAGGAGGATATTGGCATTAGAGCGTATTGCGGTTCAGGAAATGAAGCCATGGTTACCATTGAAGATTATATGGATGGCTTTGAATTGGATGATAAAACGAAAAACGTTGTCCTCTATGTTGAAAGCATCAAAAATGGTCGAAGATTCTTTGAAACCGCCAAACGCATTGGTAAAAATAAACCGGTTATCGTTTTAAAAGGTGGTCGTACCAAGGCGGGTTCCAGTGCCGCAGCAAGCCATACAGGAGCAATGGCTTCTGATATTAAAGTATTTATGGCTGCTTGCAGACAGGCCGGTATCGTTCAGGCGAGAAATCCGATGGAGTTGCTCGACCTTTCCGCTGCGTTTTCATCATTGCCTTTACCCAAAGGAAACAATGTCGCCCTTTTGACTTTAGGAGGTGGATGGGGCGTTGTCGCTTCTGATTTATGTGAAGAAAATGGTTTGATTGTTCCCAAGTTATCAAAGGAAGTAATTTCAAAAATTGATAAATTACTGCCACCTTTCTGGAGTCACGCCAATCCGATTGATGTTGTCGGGGACATGAACAATGAAACATATATGAAAATTCTGGAAGAACTTAGTCAATGGTCGGGGTGTGATGCTATAATACACATGGGTATTATCGGAAGGAGATCCATGATAAAATCCATTATGGAATCAACTGCCGCAGTAGATAGCAAGTACGATGAGGCATTTGTTCATGGCGCTTTGCAATATACAGATAGTTTTGAAAAACAGACAGTGGTGCAAACGGTAAAATTGATGGAGAGGTATAAAAAGCCGATTATAGGGGTTTATTTGTTAAGCGATAATCAAACCCAAATAATTACTGATGTAAATGGATGTAAGTATAAAGGAGTAAACTTTATCACTCCGGAGAAAGCTGTCAAAGCCCTAGCTAAGATGTGTCAATATTCCGAGTGGCTGAATAGTTGAGATCATTTTTTTTCAGAAATGTTTCACGTGAAACATTTTGATTGAGAAAGGCTACACCAAAATCGAATGTCAGATGATTTGAATCAATAATATTCTTGGAAACGGATATTTTTCACTCGTCGTCATCTTAAAGAAAAAAGGCAGGTTTAAGAAACCTGCCTTTTGTATTGATTGGAAATGGATCTTTTATTCTAAATGTAATCCGACAAAGAAATTGGAGTTACCTCGTTTGATGAGTAAGATAACATTTTTCTTTTCTACCGCTTTTGCCATTTCCGACATATATTGCTTTAATGTAGAAACCTTAACCTTGTTGACTTGAATGATTATGTCACGAGGTTGAATGCCAACATTATCCGCAGGACTACCCTCTTCTACTTCAGTTACTATCAATCCAACTCCTTGGGCAACGTCCAGTTGCTTGGCAAGCTCTTTGGAAATTTCCTGAACATTAATACCGAAGTAAGTGCTTGATTTCTTCATCAGGGCTACTTCGGGTTTGTCCTTGCGCTCAGCAACTACAGCCGTTAGAGATATTGCCTTACCATCACGTAAAACCTTCAGAATTGCTTTTTCGCCAACATGAAGCGCGGCCGTTGTCAGAAGTAAATCGTGCGTGTCTTTAATTTGTTTTCCGTTAATTTCAGTAATAACGTCTCCTACTTTAACGCCAGCCTTATCTGCCGGATCATCTTTAAAGACGTCAGTCACCAATACGCCTTCCTTATTTTTATAATTCATGCTTTTGGCTATATCTTCTGAAATATCCTGAATGGAAACACCAAGCCATCCACGGGTTACCTTACCTTTTGTTTTCAAATCTGACAAAATGTTTTTGGCCATATTAATGGGTATGGCAAATCCGATACCCTGCCCTTGGGCGACAATCGCTGTATTAATACCAATAACCTTCCCCTGCATATTAAATAAAGGGCCACCACTGTTTCCGGGATTGATTGATGCATCGGTCTGTATAAAATTATCATACGTACCCGCTCCAATTACACGACCTTTTGCACTGACGATGCCGGCAGTGACTGTTTGTTCCAGTCCAAACGGATTACCGATAGCAATCACCCATTCTCCAACTCTTAATATATCAGAATCACCAATTTCAACTATTGGCAAACCATTATCCGGCTTGATTTTGATCAAAGCAATATCTGTTTTGGGATCTGTACCGATGATTTTTGCTTCATATTCTTTTCCATCAGAAATTTTTACAAGAATTTTATCAGTATTTTCAACAACATGGTTGTTCGTGAAAATATATCCATCGTCACTGATAATAAATCCCGAGCCAAGACTTTTCTGTTTGAAATCACGTTCAGGAATGTCACCGAAAAAACGATTAAAGAAATCATCACCAAAATAGTCTTGAAATGGTGACCGGCCAAAGGGATTGCCCAAACTTCTGCCTTTTAATACCTTCGTGGTACTAATGTTTACTACTGCCGGTTTAACTCGTTCAGCCAAATCTGAAAAAGAGCCTGGAGTCATTCCTTCTACAGCAACTGCCGCAGGAATTTCCGGAGCCCCGGAAGAGAGAAATGAAGATCTTAATACTTCTACAAAGGAAACAATAAAAAAGGCAATGAGAAACGCCATCAGGAACATAAAAAATGTTTTACGATTTTTGCTTTCCATTATAACCTATAAACCTCCGATATTATTGATAAATAAATAATTTACGTTTATTCAACCATCTCGTTTCATTTTGCTAGTACTATAATAATCAAATGATGTTTGTCAATAAAATATTGATTGATTTTCATGGTTTAATAGAATTGCAGAATAATAGGATTAAAAAATAATATCATGAAATTCAATAAATATTTTTTCAAAATTAAAGCTTGTAAATGTGAGCCTGGCAATATTCGCGGAACCCGGCTTTTTTATAAACGGGAACCCCCATTGGTGTTGCCTGTAAAATGACATCTTGAAATCCTGCATTTTTTGCTTCTTTCATTGCGGCCTGAGTTATTTTCAAACCACACCCTTTTTTTCTATGGTCGGGCAACGTTGATACATAATATATGCCGGCAGTGTTTTCATGAACAAAGAGCATCGAAGTCGCTACAGGTTTTTCATCAAAGTAAGCGATAAAAAGTTTTTGAGGAGATTTTGCGTTCAAGTCAAAAGATAAAACAAATCTTTCGTATTGCTTTTTGCCTCGATTCGGTATTTCAAAACCGCTAAAAGAAACATCTTTCCACGCTAGCAATTCGTGTTTATTTTTCACAGATATTATTTTGATATTTTCCGGGGAGTTATCACCTGACAGTGCATCATGTAAATCAGCAGCCATACATGTGATTTTTACGTAGAGACGAAATCCAGCATCCTTTAATATTCTGTCGCTTTCAGGCGATTGGGCGACCGGGTAAACCCACCACCAGAAGCGAAGATTTGATTTTTCAAAAAATTTTTTTATTTCTGCAACTGCATCCGTAGTATTATGATTGAGAGGGCTTTCATTGTAGACCCAGTTCATATCGGAAACAGGAACACCGGTGCTCATGGCCACGATTGAGTCCGTGGGCGTGCATGAAGAATTCAACCTCCCAAGATAACGGCAGAAAGCAAAAAAATTTTCTTCGACAATATTTTTTTTAATAAAAAAAACACCCCTTTTCATTGTTGTGAAGAAAACAGAAAACAGTTGTCTTCTTATCTGCGGGTAAGCTGGCGATATTTGATCCGGTGGGGCTGGCTGGCGGCTGAGCCGTAGCGTTTCTTATAATCCTCCTCATATTCGGAATAATTTCCGTCGAAAAACAGAACCTTGCTGTCGCCTTCAAAGGCCAGAATATGGGTGCAGATTCTATCCAGAAACCAGCGATCATGGCTGATGACCACAACGCAGCCGGCAAAGTTTTCCAGCGCGTCTTCCAGCGCGCGCAGCGTGTTGACATCCAGGTCGTTGGTCGGTTCATCCAGCAGCAGGACGTTCCCGCCTTCCTTCAACATGCGCGCCAGATGAACCCTGTTGCGCTCCCCACCGGAAAGTGTTCCCACTTTCTTCTGCTGGTCGGTGCCGGAAAAATTAAAGCGGGAAACATAGGCACGGGAGTTGATCTGCCGGTTGCCGATGGGAATAATGTCCTGTCCGTCGGAAATCATCTCCCAGATGTTCTTATTCGGATCGAGCGAATCGCGGCTCTGATCGACATAGGCCAGCTTGACTGTATCGCCGATGCGAATGGTGCCTGAATCCGGTTGTTCCTTTCCGGTGATCATGCGGAAGAGTGTCGTCTTTCCCGCGCCGTTGGGGCCGATGACACCGATAATGCCGCCGGGTGGCAGAGAAAAGGTCATGCCTTCTACCAGTATTTTATCGCCATAACCTTTGTTCACATCTTTTGTTTCTATCACCAAATCTCCCAGGCGTGGTCCCGGAGCAATGAAAATCTCCCGTGTGCCGGATTCTTTTTCCATCGTCCTGCCCAGTAACTCTTCGTAGGCGTTGATACGCGCCTTCGATTTAGCATGTCTGCCTTTGGGAGACATGCGTATCCATTCCAGTTCCCGCTCCAATGTCTTGATCCGGTCACTTTCCGCCTTTTCTTCATTTTTCAGACGGTTTTGTTTCTGCTCCAGCCAGGAGGAATAATTACCCTGCCAGGGAATGCCCTGACCGCGGTCGAGTTCCAGAATCCAGCCGGCGACGTTATCGAGAAAATAGCGGTCGTGCGTGACGGCAATGATGGTGCCTTCGTATTTTTGCAGATGATGTTCCAGCCAGGCGACGGATTCGGCATCCAGATGATTGGTCGGTTCGTCCAAGAGCAGGATGTCCGGTTTCTGCAAGAGCAGGCGGCACAGCGCGACGCGGCGTCTTTCACCGCCGGAGAGCACCTTGACCGGTGTATCACCGGGCGGACAGCGCAATGCGTCCATGGCCATTTCCAGACGGGAATCGATATCCCAGGCATCCAGGGCGTCTAGTTTTTCCTGAACTTCGCCCTGCCTTTCGCAGAGTTTGGCCATGTCATCATCCGACATCGGCTCGGCAAACTTTTCGTTTATGGCATTGTACTCATTAATTAAATCCATCGTGCTCTGCACGCCCTGTTCCACGATCTGCCGTACGGTTTTGTCATCATCCAGATGCGGTTCCTGTTCCAAATAACCGATGGTGTAACCGGGAGAAAGAATGGTCTTGCCCAGAAATTCGGTATCCACGCCCGCCAGAATTTTCAGAAGAGAACTTTTACCGGAACCGTTCAGCCCGATGACGCCGATTTTTGCTCCATAAAAGTAGGACAGATAGATATCCTTAAGGACCGGTTTCTTTTCGTAAATTTTACTTACCCCGATCATGGAGTAAATGACTTTGTTTCCTTCATTAGCCATAAAAAGTTGCTCTCCATCAGATTTTAGATATAAGGGAAGATGCCCTTGATAATTAAATTGAAATTCTTCTGAATGGCGTCGTTGCCGTTTAGAATGCCCATGTGTCCGGGGAAAAGCCATTCCAGGTCCAGTTTGGAGAAAGCAAGAATGCTTTTCTTTAAAACGGAACCGTTGCCGCCGGGGAAATCCGTGCGCCCCACACTCTGATCAAAAATTACATCGCCGCAGAACAGCGCTTTTTGCTCCGGCCAGTACAGTCCGATGGAACCGGGAGAATGGCCGGGGGCAAGAATAATTTTGAAGATTTGGTCTCCCAGCGCCAGATCACCTTCTTCCAGTGGGAAATTTACGTTCATCCGCGGAACATTGATTCCGAAAAGACTGTAGAGCTTGCCCCCGTCGCCCTTTAAAAATTCGATTTCTTTTGTGTGCAACCCGACCTTTACTTTTTCCTGATCAAAAATCTCCGATCCCTGAAAATGGTCAGGGTGTGAGTGGGTGTTGATGACATAATGGATATCTTCTTTTTGGATGCCGTCAGCTGACATCCGCTCCAGTAAATCGGGAACATAACCGGTCAGGCCGGGATCAATCAAGGCGTTGACGTCGCCGCCAATGTAAAAACTGTTACAATTGTTTTCAAAAGGGCTGGTCCATTCGTAAATGTAAATATCGTTTTGCAGTCTCATATTAAATTCCTTTATTGGTTCTGGCCGGAACAAATATCCAGAGCAAGATATATAATAATATGCCGGTACCGAAACAGATAACCAGTGTTACAAAAAGCAGACGCCACGCCCAGGCAGGAATGGGTGAGCTTTCGCCCAGGCCGCCGCAAACACCGCCAATCCATTTATCGGAATCCGATCTTGTTAAATTCTGCAGCCAGTTTTGTTCATTCATTGTTCTTACCTCATCAATATATGTTTTTCGGTTTACTTTATCGCCGGAAAAAACTTGTCTACGTGTAAATCAGCCACCCGGTGGCTGATCCCGATGATGTTACGATCTTTATCCAAAAGAAATACAGTGGGGACACCGATGATGTTATAATCCGTGGCAATACTGCCGTCTTCGTCCACCAGCACCAGATAGGGGAACGAGTTTTGCCTGGCAAAGCGAGCCACTTTTTGAGTTGACTCGTTGACATCAATATAAATAAATTTCAATCCCTGTTGGGCATATTTCTGGTAAAGATATTTATAATAGGGCATTTCGCCGCGACAGGCTGCACACCAAGTCGCGCCGAAAAATATAATGACTGGGTTTCCCCGTAAAGAACTGAGCCTGAATGTTTTTCCGGAAATATCCCTGAGGGTAAAATCAGGCGCTTGAATTTTATCCCGTCTGGAAAACATACCCGGTTTATATTGTCCGAAAGCCAGGGCAACGGAGATAAAAACAAACAAACCGGCTAAAACCAATACACTTTTTTTCTTCACCATAACCTCTTTTATATGGATAGCGTTCCCGCAACATACAGGAAATATTCTGCCGCGCCAATCAATATCAGCCCGGATACATACTTTATTTTGTTCATCCATGCTCCCGACTTGGGCAGGGCGGCGATAAAACCGGCAAACGTGCCAATGATCAGCAGCAGTGTTCCCAAGCCGAACGCAAAAACAAACAGCATTCCCATGCCCAACAACACATTCGTTTTCACCGCAACATAACCCAGTAAAACTCCCAGGGCTGGAGCGGTGCAAGGACCGATAACAACGCCGGACACGGCTCCGACCAGAAAACTGTTTAGATACCCTTTCTTGTCGCCCTGGCCGGAAAATTTCATCAGCTTTTGAGGCACAGGCAACGAAATATTAAAAACGTCCAGCATGGACAATCCCATCACCAGACAGAGGTTGGCCATGATAAAATAAGTCAGCGGCGTTGTCTGCATCTGACCGAACAACCTGCCCGATAATGCCGCGACGCCCCCCAGTACCGCATAGGTTACAGCCATTCCTGAAACATAAAACAGTGAAAGGAGAAATCCCCGAACCCTGGATGAGGAATCCTGCGCGCCGATAAATCCGACCGTGACCGGAATTAAAGGATAGGTACAAGGCGTGAAACTGATGATAACGCCACCCACATAGGAAGCCACAAATGCTAAAAGCAGCGAGCTTTCCAGATATACGGATAAATTATTCACCAGATTTTCAATCATGAGCAGTTGCCTTTTCTTAATCTGTTGATGGGAAAGATAGTCAAAAATGCTGTAATGCGTCAAGCAAAAAAGATTTAACCCGTATCTCAATAAGTATTGCCGCCGGTATAGGGGTAGCCGATTTTTCGCAATTTGAATTTATATTTTTTATAAAGCCTTCTTTCCAGTTTGTAGCAATGAGGACAACCGTGCTTATTGCTCCTGTTGTTGACCGTCGTCATCCATTCATGACCCCGTGCGCACTGCCACCAGACTTTTTTATTGGAGCCGGGCGTGACATCTCCAGGGGTCAGCTCACCGTTCTTTGTCGGGTGCCACTCCGCGGCCAGTGGCGGATTTAATGTTTGCAGGCAGTTTTCATCATTAACCTTCTGGTTGACGCAGTAGGGGCAACCCTGTCCGTTACTTCTGTTGCTGACGGTCGTTTCCCATTCATGCCCCCGGGGGCAGTGCCACCAGACTTTCTTGTTGGAATATGGCGTCAGATCTCTTGGGGTCAGGCTTTCATTTTTCGTCGGGTGCCACTGCAGCGAGAGCAGAGGATTGACCGTCATCAGGCAATTTTCATTATTGACTTTCTGATTGGCACAGTAGGGGCAACCCTGCCCGTTGTTTCTGTTGCCGACGGTCGTTTCCCATTCATGACCTCGGGGACACTTCCACCAGACCTTTTTATTGGAACCCGGCGTGACATCTTTGGGCATCAGTTCACCATTCAAGGTCGGATGCCATTGAGCGGCCAGTAATGGATTCGAACTTTGGAGATCCGGTTTTATTTTGACAATCTTTTTGCGCATGACAGCACTCATTTTTCGAAGACGGTTTTGTAAATTGTTTATCATGATTTACACGGGAACGCTACGCAAGACAACACCAATTTTTTTTAATATTTATTGACACACAATTAAATATTACGTATATTCAAACAACTGGTAATCAAACTATAAACAATTTCAATAGCAACGGGCTTGATGAAGTTAAAACCTGTTGTGTAAAACAACAAATAAACAAAAATAAAATGATGAGGGGAGGAAAATGATGAAACGAAAATTATGGTTAATACTTGGTTTGGTGTTAATTGTTGCATTTACATTAACCGCCTGCAGTAGTAGCGATGATGATGATGAATCATCAGCCAAAGCAATTACGGCCTACTCAATTGCCGGATCCACCGGTGTAATTAACGAAACGGCAAAGACCATTGCTGTGAACGTGCCTTTTGGTACCAATGTAACCTCAATGGTAGCGACATTCACAACAACCGGCGAAAAAGTTGAAGTGGGTTCGACAAGGCAGGTTAGCGGTACAACAGCCAATAACTTTTCTTCACCGGTAATTTACAAGGTAACTGCTGAGAATGGTTCATCGGTAACATATACCGTGACTGTGACAGTGGCTCCTTCATCGGCAAAAGAAATTACGGCATTTTCCATAGGCTCATATGCAGGAACGATTAATCCAACAGCGAAAACGATTGCGGTAAACGTGCTTTGGGGTAAAGATTTGTCAGCTCTTGTCGCGACCTTTTCAACCACCGGCTCCAATGTCAAGGTCGGTTCAATGGTTCAGGTCAGCGGAGATACCGCCAATAATTTTTCAACACCGGTTGTTTATACAGTCACAGCGGCTGATGCATCGACGCAGGATTATACGGTTACTGTAACAGCGAATTTAGGAGGCTCCTGGACACAGAAGAAAGATTTTGGTGGCGTTGCACGTTCAGAAGCGGTTGCCTTTGGCATCTTGAATGGTAAGGGTTACATGGGAACAGGATGGAATGGAACCACATATTACAGTGATTTCTGGGAATATGATGCTGCGGCCAACACCTGGACGCAGGTGGCCAATTTCGGTTCTACACCCAATAATGAAGATGGGCTGATACGAAAATCCGCAGTGGCTTTTGCCATCGGCACCAAGGGTTATGTGGGGACAGGATATGATGGAACAAATTATTACAATGATTTCTGGGAATATGATCCTGCCAGCAATGTATGGACACAACTGCCTAATGTAGGTGCTACGGCAGCGGCCGCAACGGGTGTCGCCGGGCGGGCTGATGCAGTCGGCTTCTCCATTATGACCTCGGCCAGTGCGGGCAAGGGCTATGCGGGAACAGGATTTGATGGAACAAATTATTACAAAGATTTCTACGAATTCGATCCAGCTACGGGATTCTGGACTAAAAAGACGGATTTTCCGGGTACAGCAAGAACCGAAGCCGTCGGTTTGTCCATCAGCACCAAAGGTTACGTTGGAACCGGTAGAAGTGGAACAGCACTTGCTCAATATCATCAGGATTTCTATGAGTTCAATCCGGCAGCAAATACCTGGACAAGAAAGGCCGATTTTGCTGGAGGAGTCAGAGCCGAAGCCGTAGCTTTATATTGCCAGTGCAGTAATGGTTACGTTGGCTTGGGAACCATCCCCTGTTATGATCCTTGCGGAGAGGATTGTCCTTGCGGTAAAGTCTGTTATGCTTTCAGTGATTTCTGGGAATATAATGCAACCACTGATCAGTGGATACAGAAAGCCTATTACGACGGAGGAGAGCTTACCGGCGCAAGAACGGAGGCCGCCGCTTTTTCCCTGAACAGCGTAAGCCACTTCGTAGGGACAGGATGGGGTTGTTCGGGTACGCAGACATCAACTTCTATGACACCTTCAGGATTCTATAAAGATTTCTGGAAGTATACTCCATAATATTGCAGAAAATATTTAACCTGTAAAAAGGCGCCCATCAATTTGCAGAACAAATGATGGGCGCTTCTTTTCATGAGTCCCAAATTTCAAAAACGGCGTGCACCTAAATTTGATGGTCGAATTAATGAAACTCAAGATTCAGAAGCGTAGCAAACTGAAAATTGTAAGTTGATTTATTCCGCCGCAGATGTAGGATATCGCAGATATCCTTAATATTCCCGAAGCGAATAACCTAAAGGTCACTATAGGCCGAGCGGGATGAGTGTGGGTCTCATTCCACGCCCCTTGGGACGCGAATTCTTTTGGATACCCCGCTGCTTGCGGCGGGGTTGTTCATTGATTAAAAAAATATAAGCAACTGTCGCGAAAATTTATTTCTCACAAATCTTTATTTCATCGATTAAGTTCTTAAAAGCTGTCTCGTCAAAAAATCCCATCCACCTGAACTTGACGCCTCTTCGCCGGAACGGTTCCGAATTTTGTGATTCTTCAGACACAGGCTCGTCGGAAACCGTATCGTATCTGATACTTTCTGATCTATATGGTGGTTTCTGTGTAATGACTTGAAGTAAACTTGATTTTTCAATGTCAGTCGGAGATCCCTGGTAGACGAAAGCCATGCCTCCATTACTAATGTCTATGAGCTGAACGACCTTTTCCGGATTCTCCACATTGCCGGGAGATATGACAACTAATGTACCATCCTTGACAAAATAACGCTTGTGACGTCGACGATTGAATAACTTTTTCAAGCTGCTAAAAATTCCGACCACGTTTTTTCCCTCACAAATCTTGAAGAATGATTAAAATATTACCCGCTACACTTTTCAAAATGCAGTTGCATTTATGGTTGTACAGAGTATCACTTTCAAGGGGGCAAATTAACGGTTGCGCTATTAAATTTCTATAGAATTTTTGCCTTTAAAATGCCTTTAAATGATTAAAAAGTCAAGACACATTTCATTCCGGTGTGACTTAAACATTGAAAAATAGCTGAACTCTGATTTAACATGTGTTAAAAGGTTAGCACTGATTAAATGAAATTCTATACCATACTTACAGCTAAGCTCGACGTGTCATTGTTGTTTAAATATTTGAGCTGAGAAAGAAATGAAACAATGAGCCATAATTTTCATCGGTCAAAGCGCTGGCGCTTATTGGCGGGAATACTTGTCCTTATCGCTGCAGCAATCCTGGTGGTGTTAGCGGTTATAGAATATAAGACCTTCTATTTTGAGGCTTTGTACCTCTCGAAATTTGCGCAAAATCTCTCTTTCTCGGTGAAACCCGGACCTAATGACTCCCTTCGTTTTCCCGAGGACGGCCCTTATGACAAACGTTTGGGTTATACGCGCCTGCCGGACTTTCTGAAAAAATTAAGCGCTCAAGGATATCAGATTGAAGCACAGGCACGTCCATCCGCAAAACTTGATGAGATGATCGCCAGGGGATTTTATCCGAGTTTTCGGGAAAAAAATCAGGCGGGACTCACCATACTTTCCAACGATGCCCGGACTCTTTTTAAAGCTCAATACCCTGAACGGGTTTATAGTAATTTTGAATCTGTTCCGCCATTGATCGTTAATACCCTGCTCTTTATTGAAAATCAGGAATTACTGGATGATCGTCACCCGGAACGCAATCCGGCAGTGGAATGGGACCGGTTGGCAAAAGCCGTCATTGACAGGGGAATCAGTATTTTCAACCCGGATCACCGGTTTGCGGGAGGAAGTACACTGGCCACACAGCTTGAAAAATTTCGTCATTCTCCCGATGGTCAAACGTCCTCCGCGCGCGAGAAGTTACGGCAAATGTACTCCGCGTCCCTGAGGGCTTATCTTTACGGCCAGGATACAACTTCCGTACGTCGTCAACTCGTTATCGACTATCTTAATTCCGTTCCTTTAGCCGCCATTTCCGGATATGGCGAGGTCAACGGAATAGGCGATGGTTTATGGGCTGTATATGGCGCTGATTTCATTGAAATCAACAAAATGCTTTGTGATGGTTGTAGAGCGGATGATGCTGAAAGAGCAAAAGCTTACAAACAAATCCTGAGCCTGTTTATCGCGCAACGCCGTCCTTCTTACTATCTGACCAGCAACCGGAAGGCTCTGGAATCGCTGACGAATGATTATCTCCGCATGCTCGGCCGGGCGGGAGTGATTACCCCCACCATGCGGGACAACGCCCTCGCCGTCCAACTCGAGGGTCGGAAAAGTTTACCGGAATTGCCAGCGATTTCTTTCGTGGGCCGTAAGGCTGCCAATGCTATTCGTCGTCAGCTCAGCGGTCTTTTAGGCGTGCCTCAACTCTACGAATTGGATCGTCTGGATCTTTCTGTGCAAAGTACCTTAAATGGCGCGACGCAGGAAGCCGTCACACAACTGCTGTGTAAATTGAAGGACCCCGGTTTCGTAGAGGAGTCCGGACTCCGCCGGTCTCGTCTGCTGGGCAGCGGAAATCCCGCTGATGTCATTTACAGCTTCACACTTTACGAACGTGTCGGCAACACAAATCTTCTACGCATACAGACCGATAATTATGATCAGCCTTTTGATATCAATGAAGGGGTTAAAATTGAGCTGGGTTCAACGGCGAAACTCCGGACGCTGGTGACTTACCTGGAAATTATTACCGAGCTGCATCAACGATACGCGGGATTGCCGCCGGAAAAGCTGCGCGAGATTCCTATTGACGAAGTGGATCATCTGACCAGATGGACGCTGGAGTATTTGGCAACAAAGAAAGATCGATCCCTTTCAGCAATGCTGGAGGCGGCTGTGGAGCGTCGCTATTCTGCGAGCCCCGGCGAAACGTTCTTTACGGGTGGAGGGGAACACGTATTTCACAACTTCGAAAAATCAGACGACTCGAAAATATTTTCTGTCCGTGAAGGTTTCCAGAAATCTGTGAACCTGGTTTTTATCAGGCTGATGCGCGATATCGTCCGCTATTACATGTTCAATGTACCTGGCTCAACGGCGAAGGTTCTTGCCGACGTCAAAAACCCGGCGCGTCAGGAATATCTGGCGCGTTTTGCCGATCAGGAAGGTCAGATATTTCTCAATCGCTTTTATAAAAAGTATCAGGGAAGGCAGACCGAAGAACAATGGGAAATGCTGCTGCAAAGCATGCATCACACCCCGGCCCGTTTGGCTGCTGCCTTCCGCTTTGTTAAACCGGAGGCCCGCCTGGCTGAATTTTCCATATTTATGAATACACGGCTGCCTTCACACAATTTCTCCGCGCAGGAGCTGGAAAAGCTTTATGCAGCCTACGGCCCTGAACGGTGGGATCTTCAGGATCGGGGCTATATTATCGGTATACATCCTCTGGAACTGTGGCTCGTCGCTTATCTGCGGGAGCATCCCCATGCCGCGAGCCCTGAAATTATGCGTAAAAGTGCGAAGGAACGCCAGGAAGTTTATCAGTGGCTCTTCAATACGCAATCGAAAAATTCCCAGGACATCAGAATCAAGAGTCTGCTGGAGGTCGAAGCTTTTCTGGAAATTCACAGGATGTGGAAAAAGCTGGGCTACCCCTTTGATTCTCTGGTGCCTTCCTATGCCACGGCTATTGGAAGTTCGGCTGATCGGCCGGCTTCTCTGGCGGAATTGGTGGGCATCATTTTAAACAACGGCGTCCAGTATCCGATGGCGAGAATCGAGAAAATTCATTTTGCTTCCAAAACGCCCTATGAAACGATCCTGCGGCGGAAGGAAGTTGACGGGCAGAAAGTTTTATCGTCTGAAATTGCCGCTGTTCTGCGCAGTGCTTTGGTGGACGTCGTTGAAAAAGGCACCGCTCAACAGATTCGCGGAGCCTTCACGCGCAGCGACGGAACCCCCATAGCGGTTGGTGGAAAAACCGGCACAGGTGATAACCGCTACGAAATCTATGGACCCAAAAAACAGCTCATGGACTCCCGCGTGATCAACCGAGCTTCTGTATTCGTTTTCTTTATCGGCGATAGATTCTTTGGAACTATCACCGCCTATGTTCCCGGCTCCCAGGCAGCCGACTACGGTTTTACAAGTTCCCTGCCAGTCCAGATTCTGAAAATGATGGCTCCTACTCTCATTCCCATGATTGAGCATCGATGATACTCTTGTTTTTCAAGACAAACCCCGAACTTCATTCCTCAAAGTTCGGCGCTTGATGAAATTCATCATGCAATAATGATTAGAATTGCACTTTGGGAGCCTGCTTGGCTTCCTTGGGGGCGTCAAAGAATACGCCGTCTTTAAAGCCGAACATGCCGGCAAGCAAATTAGCCGGGAACGATTTGATTGCCTGGTTATAAACTTTGACCGCTTCATTGTATCTCATTCTTTCGACGGCAATTCTGTTTTCCGTTCCCGCCAGTTCATCCTGCAGGTGCAGGAAATTCTGATTGGATTTGAGATCGGGATATTTTTCCATCACCACCAGCAGTCTGCTCAAAGCGCCCGAAAGCTCGTTGTTGGCCGCGATTTTATCGGAAACCGTGGCTGCGCCGCCGACCCGCGACCGGGCGTTGGTCACTTCAATCATCACATCTTTTTCCTGCTTGGCATAGCCCTTGACTGCCTCCACCAGATTGGGAATCAGGTCAAAACGCCGCTGCAGTTGATTTTCCACCTGAGCCCACGCGCTTTTGACACCCTGATCAAGTTGCACAAACTTGTTGTAGTTGCCGGCGAAGAAAGAATAAGCGCTGACAACCAGCAGTCCTATGATGACCAGAATGACGATGATCATTTTCTTTTTGGAATCCATTTTTTACCTCCTCTATAATGTAAAGTTTATCATTACAAAGCATCAACGATATTGCAAATATTTTCTGCCTCATGCAGATATTTTTGGAAAACACCGGCGATCTCTTTTCCGGAGAGCTTATCCACACCTTCCTTAATATCGACACAAGTAAGAAATACACCCGGGTCAAATTTGATTAGTTTGGCCAGCTCTTTGATGGTATCGCGTCTTTTGTGCGGCACCTCAACCTGCTTCAGATAAATCAGGGCGTTGAAAATAGATACGAAAGCCATTAATGACCTGTTGATCAATTGCCTGATGTGTCGCTCGCTCCCTTCCGTTTCCAGATAACCCTGTCGAAGTAGAATCAATTTTCCTTTCAGTTCCTTCTCGATTTGCAGGCGCAGATCCTCCGGTTTGAACTGTAATGGTATCAGAACATCTTCACCATGAATCAAAATATGGTTGGTCTGCAAATTCAGGAATTCAATCGGATAGCAATCCAGAGAGTTCTTAATGAACTCTTTCGTCATTACCCAGGGAGTTGCCACACGACGTTTACGCCAGTTTTTGACAACATTCATAAAATCGTCCAGCCTGTTCACAACCTCCGGCGTCAAGACAACGAGGAGATTAATATCCGATTTGCCCTTCACATAATAACCGCCGGCCGCGCTTCCGTAAATAATCAGCGAGATCAGATTGTTTCCGAATGCTTTTATGTAGTCTTGCGTCAAAGGAACAAAAATGTCTTGTGGTTTGTCCGGTATTTTTGCCATTTTATACACCTTAAAATATTCATTTAAAAACTTCTTCCGGCGCCGCCGCCGCCACTGCCGCCGCCTCCAAATCCTCCAAAGCCACCGCCGAAACCTCCACCGCCTCCGCCCCGACCTCCGCTCAGGAACATCATCAACAGCCACGGAAGCATTTCTCTGCCCGTTCTTGTTCCCAGAAGAATGGCGGCAGCTATTAAAAAGAAAATGATTTCAAAAATGCTGATTTTTTTTTTGATAGAGACCGCATCTGACCGGTAAGGCAGGGGTGCTCCGCTTAACTGAACATTGGCATCTTTGGCGATGTAGGCGGCACAGGCATACATCGCGTTATACAAACCCTTCCCGTAATTGCCCTCTTTCAGAAACGAAACAACATATTTGTCCAGTATCTCGCCAACCCGTCCATCCGGTAGAATGCCTTCCACGCCATAACCGGTTTCGATACGAATTTTTCTTTCCTTCACGGTGAGGAAGATTAAAACGCCTTTATCTTCTCCTTTCTTGCCGATACCCCAGGCCTGATAAAGGCTGTTAGCATACATATTGTAATCTTCATTTTCGCCGATGGAAGGGACTGTTGCCACCACAATGGCTGTACCGGTTTTCTGCAGGACCTCCTGCGCCAGCGCTTCCATTTTTGAGGCATTATCCGCATCAATGACATTGGCAAAATCATTGACCGCCCCCCGTGGAGACGGATATTTGTCTGCGGCAAATAATGCTGTTGCCGATGAAAGCAGAAACAGCATAACAGCCACAATCAAAGTTTTTTTAAAGATATAATGATTAAATTTTATTTCCACAAATTACCGTTCAATCACCGCGATCTTAAATTCAAAATATCTGACAAAAGATAATCATCGATTTTATAAATTCAACGTCACTATTACGTAAAGCATCAGGGCTGTCAAGCGTAAAGGAATGCTCAAAATCAATCTTGCTTAAGTGCAAATTAAATATTAAGGAAACAGAAAATGACTGCCATGATAATTAAAAAATGACCCCCAGAATCATACTCATTCATCCGCCGGTTGTTAAATGTTCGGAACCACCCGCAGGCATTGCCAGGTTATCCGCGTGCCTGACTGAAAATAGTATTGCACACGAAGTTGTTGACGCCAATCTGGAAGGTATACTTTTTTTGCTCCGTGCTGAAACTGATAAAAACGTAGCAACCGACAGATGGACCACACGTGCCCGTAAAAATCTGGATTTAAATCTTGCGGCTCTTCAAGATCCCTTCATGTATCGCAACCAAAGCCGTTATCAAAAATCAGTCATGGATATCAATCGTCTTTTAAGTATTGCCGGTAAATCTTGTCACATCGAGCTGTCGCTGGCTGATTACCGGGACGAACAGCTGTCGCCGGTGAAAAGCGACGATTTGTTGACCGCGGCCGGAAAGCCGCAAACCAATCCTTTTTATCCTTATTTTCAAAGACGCCTCGGCAACGCACTGAACAAAAATCCTGAATTCATCGGTTTTTCAATAAACTATCTTAGTCAGGCGCTTTGTGCTTTTGCCATGATCGGTTTCATCAAGCAAATGCATCCATCGCAGAAAATAATTCTGGGAGGATCACTGATGACCTCCTGGATGAAGCTTGGCGTAAACAAGAATACCTTTGGCGGTCTTGCGGATGAAATCGTGGATGGCGCCGGCGAAAAGAAATTGCTGGAAATTTGTAATGTCGAAGGAGGTTCCAACAATTTGCCACCGGCTTACGGTGACTTCCTTTGGGATCAATATCTTTCACCCGGCAGAGTATTACCTTACGCTAGCGCGAGAGGATGCTACTGGCATAAATGCGCCTTCTGTCCGGAAACAACGGAGGGCAATACCTACCTGTCTCTCAATATTTTCCGCGTTACGAACGATTTACGGAAACTGACCAAACAGAGCAACCCGACATTAATTCATATTCTGGATAGTTCTGTTTCACCATCAATACTAACAGCTTTGTCGAATAATCCACCTGGAGCGCCCTGGTACGGTTTTACGAGGGTCACCCAACATCTGGCTGATGAAGATTTTTGTTTGGTGTTGAAACGCAGTGGCTGTGTCATGTTGAAACTGGGGCTGGAATCCGGCGATCAAAATGTTCTGGACAAGCTCAACAAAGGCATTGATCTGGCTGTTGTCTCCTCGGCTTTAAAAACACTGAAAAAAACGGGCATAGCCACTTACTGTTATTTTCTTTTCGGTACACCGCCGGAAAACGAAGCAAGCGCGCTCAAAACCATGGACTTTGTTGCCATGCATCACGAAGATATTGATTTTTTAAACCTGGCCATCTTTAATCTGCCTGCACGAAGTGTCGAAGCGCAGGCGCTGGCCACCCATGATTTTTATGAAGGCGATTTATCTCTTTACAGAAACTTCAAACATCCTCTTGGCTGGCAGAGACCTGTCGTGCGTCATTTCCTGGAAAAAACTTTTAAAAAGCATCCGGCTATATCTCCCATCATCAAACGCGCGCCGGAATTTTTTACGTCCAATCACGCACCGTTTTTTGCGATGAATCACAACGGTAGAGATTGATTGACAGTTGACAGCTAATATTATAAATTTTCAAAAGTTTTTCACATAAAATCTGAAAATGTGATGAAGATATCTGATGATATTAGATTATATAACAATACCCCAAATTATAGTTCTTTTGGCAATTTACTCTTTTCTGGGGTGGATTATCGAAGTTGCCTACCGTTCCTTTACGCAGCGTCAACTCATTAATGCCGGCTTCTTATACGGTCCATTCATACCAATTTACGGATTCGGGGCTCTATTTATTATTTTTCTGGATTTTATTATCCGGGAATGGCCGCTTCCCGTAAAACTTGTCGCCTATGGTATCATTTTGACCGCCATTGAATATTTGACCGGTTTTTTGTTTGAGAAAATATTTCAATTGAAATTGTGGGATTATTCAAACAATAAATTCAATCTTCACGGCAGAGTATGTCTCCTTTTTTCAACATTTTGGGCCGTTATGGCGGTGGTGTTCGTCAATTTTCTTCATCCACTGATTTTACGATATATACAATCGTTTCAGGAATCTTTCCTTAATACTTTAGGTGTTATGCTCTGCGTTTACGGTGTAACGGATTTGGTTTTCTCCATTGTTTCCATCAATGCTTTCCGCAGAAGAATTGCCTATCTTTATGCCGAATATTTCAATTTGAGTAATGCGGAAATTGAAAAAATATTTAATTCTTTAAGACGACTGCGTACCGCTTTTCCTCATTTAAGCCGGTACATTGACAGTAATATTGATCGGGAAATTAAAGGAAAAATCAATGTGTTTTTAAAATCCATTATGAGTAAAATCAGGCAGAATATCGAGGGACGCAAACCTTTTGAAGATGAATTTTATGACATTATCAAGGATATTTACGAACATGAGGAGTTTTTAAAACTTAAAAATCATTATCATCACAATTCCACGATTTACGAGCATGTTATGGATGTTGCTTACTTTTCCTACCGGGCAAGTAAATTTCTGAAGCTCGATTATAAATCGACCGCCCGCGGCGCTTTACTTCATGATTTCTTTCTATACGACTGGCGTAATCATGATATTCCGGACTTGCCGGAAGATAAATTTCACGGCATTGAACATCCGAAAATCGCTCTGAAAAACGCGATCCGGCATTTTACGTTAAATGAGATCGAAAAGGATATCGTGATCAAGCATATGTGGCCGCTCACGCTGGTTCCGCCCAGATTCAAGGAGTCATTCGTCGTTTCTTTCTCGGATAAATATCTCGCTTCCAAGGAATACGCGACGAAATTAAAACCGGAAAAGGTTATCCACCGTGTTAAAAAGAAACGACAGATGCGTCAGCAACATAAAGCTCACAAGAAAAAACATAAACATATGCGTGAGCAATAATGCCTTCCTTTTTTCAACAACTGTTCGTCTGATTGTTTCATTGTAGTGCCGATGAAAACGAGTTTTTCGGAATTTTAAATAAATAAAGCTCGCCGGCCTCCGAAAAATAACTTTTCTGCTTTATTATCTTATTCCAGTCTTCTCTTTTCAGTGAATCTCGGGTCAGGAGAATATTGATCACCGCTTTGTCCGGCAAATTATTATATAGAATTTCCTGTGGAGATGAAACCTTGTAAACTCTTTTTTTGGATATGGCCAGGTCCTGGGGGGGATTCCAGTTAATTTCGTAATCCGGAGAATAGATGACGTCATAATAATTTGTGTTCGCTTTTATAAACCTCGCTATAGAATGATCGGCAGTATTCTTTCTCGCACCATAGAAGTTCCGGTCATAGATTTGCAAAACAAGGATTAAAACAATCACAAGACCGATGATCAGGTTGCATAGAAACTTCCAATATTTCTTTTTTCTGTCGGTGCCGGAGCTCATATAATTAAGATACAGCCAGCACGTTAAGGTAAAAATGATGAAAACAAAAACAAGATTATACTTTAACATGGAAAATTCGTGAACAATGGAATGTTCCCGGAGCAGGATGGTGTGCAAAACCGCTGAAAAAACAATGAGGCTGAGTCCTCTAACCACGAAAATCTTTTTCTCGTTGTCATTTTTCCTGATCCAGGGAAAAATCAGACAGAAAACGACAACACCGATCAGCAGTGGGATGAAAAGCACTGTAAAACCGTTACCGAAATGACGCATTAATATGTCAAGGCCGCCCCATTCATCACCAGGTCCGCTGCGGACAGAAAAAGTCAGTTCCAGCAACTTGAATCCGTTCGGGACGCTCAACAACTGAATCAGAAACAAAGAAGATGCCGTAAAGATGCTCACCATCAGCGTCCCGTTGTTATGAAATAATTTGAAAATAAAAGATTTTTTCGAATGTTTGGAAAAATTACGCAGGATTCGGAAAAAAACAGCAACAAAAGCGATACAGAAAAAATAATAATCCGTCAGGATTCCCGTAAACATTACCATACCAGAAGAAATCTGCAGGAGAACTTTATATTTTTTTAATTCTTTTGCATATAGGGCCATTTCTATCAGGAAGAATAGAATCGATAAAAATATGACCGCCTGATCCGCAAAGTAGACATTATTCATGTAGTAAATGTTGTAGGGAAGATAAGCCCATAATGCAGCAAAAAGGACGGGTAGAAAGATTTTTAGAAATCCGGATGTGACTTCAATCGTATTTAAGCAGATGTAAAAAAGAAGACTCAGTACAAATACCGATAGAAAATATTCTAATTGGACAAAATGTTTAATCAATTCAATGGAGATTTCGCTTTTACCTGACACTTTTGCTGTCAGATATAATGGTATTAACGCTCCCGGTGGATAGGAAAGGTACATATTGCGGTTTGAATTGTTTTCAAACTCCACCGAAGCGTAATCAGGATACATGATAAATTGATCACTGAATATTCCGTCAATCAACCAATTATTGACCACATTGAGAGAAAAAGCCGTCAGCTCTTCATGATAATTATCGGCATTTTGTAAATTAATTGGCAGGGTATATTTGACAGGAATAATTACGAAGATAATAATACAGACAAGTATTGCCAGAAGATTTCTTATATGATCTTTATTTTTCATCAAGAATACCGGCGTTAATTATTTTCCGTTTCGAGATATTCTTCATCCATGTTAATATTCCAAATCATATCTTTTGATTTTTCGCCCGTAATGACATTGTTCACGGCAGCCATTGCTGTGAGCATGGCGTGATCCTGATTATAATATTTGTGCATGCCATTTCTGCCGATTAAGAATAAATTATCGAATGCATCTGTATAATTTCTGATGATACTGAAACGGGAATAAGTACCGAAATAACCGGGATATGTTTTCGGTGTTCTGATGATTTTACCGTCGATAATGTTTTTTTTATCAACGAAGGCAATTTGATGCAGTTCATCCACGGCAAATTGAATGAAGTCCTCATCCCGCATGGTCCACAATTCGTCGCCTTCTTTACAGCAGTATTCCACACCGATCCATACCTTCTCGCGATCAGCGACCAGATAAGGTGACCAGTTATTGAATATTTGCACCCTTGTTAACTTTACATCGCGCTCCTGAATGTAAATCCAATTATCCGGCACTATGTTATTCCGAGGGGGACTTGTTTTTTTTTTGATTTTTAACTCATTTAAAAGCAAGCCCACGGTAATGGAGTCGCGGTACGGCAAACCATCACTAACCTTTTTTACCTCAGATGGGACGATACCACCCATAGCCGAGATCAAATCTTTTATCGGCATCGTGGAAAAAAAATAATCACCCGTTAATACCGCTTTTGTGTCTGACGAGAGATTGTGGTAAGTTAAGGCACTAATCCGGTTACCTGAAATATTGAATTCCCTGACTTCCGCATTTTTGATAATGACCCCACCTTTTTCCAAGATCATTTGGGCAACTGTTTCCCACATCTGGCCCGGTCCCAGTTTAGGGTATAAAAACTGCTTAATCAGGCTGGTATCCGTATTTTTCTGCTCGATGGATTTATCTTTTATAAAAATGGTTTTGACGGCATGAACCAAGGTCCTGAAAATCGACAATTCCTTAATTCTTTGAGCCCCCCAATCGGCAGCAATTTCATGACAGGGTACACCCCAGACTTTCTGGGTGTAATCTTTGAAAAAAGTTTCATAAAGTTCCCGACCAAATCTGCTGATGAAAAAATCTTCCAGAGAGTTAATATTTTTTACAGGAAATATCTTAATGACAAGATATGACCAGCCAATTTTCAGGATGCGGATCATTCCCAGATTCAATATGGTTTTTCCATTAAGCTTGATAGGATAATCAAAAAACTTTCCCAGATAAAAAATACGGGACAGTCTTTTTCTGACCAGCATTACCCTGTCTGTCTTTTCAGGATCGGGACCTCCTGCTGAAAAAGCCGTTTTTCTCTTTTCATGTTCCGAATCCCTGCCTTGGATCGGTAACATTTGCTTCCACCACTTCATGACCGTGTCTGATTTTGAGAAGAAACGATGTCCGCCTATATCCATGCGGTTTCCATGATACACGACCGTTTTCGAAATCCCACCGATGTCATTTGTTTTTTCAATGATAATAGGCTTGATATCCGTCTTGGTGACCAGTTCATATGCTGCAGTTAGCCCTGCAGGTCCGGCACCGATAATGATTGCGCATTTTTTCATTGTTACGTTTATTTAAAAAAAGTAATATTTAATGTGTAAAATGTATAATGTTTTTAATAATTTATTATTAATAATACGTTGAGCATAAAACAACGCAGACTTATTTGTCAATGGAAAGCTTATCAGAGACGTGGATTTGACTGTAATCCATCCTTGGGAAAATATCGGAAAATGATTGTTTTGTTTTTTATAATTTCCTATGGTAGATAAAGGCTGCTCCTTATAGAATGCCTTTATAATTTTAAGTATCAATTTCCCTGACGAGAGTGTTTATTTTGATTGACGTTAGTGTTGTGGTGCCGGTTTATAATTCTTCTCCGGTGATAGAAAGATGCATTTATGCCATAAAAAATCAGCAGGGCATTGACTCTGCAAAACTGGAAATTATCGTGGTCGATGACGCATCAACAGATTCGAGCGCGACAAAATCCTCCGCTTTGTGTGACCGGCTTATCCGATGTCCGAAAAATTCCGGAGCGGCAGCAGCCAGGAATATCGGCGCAAGGAATGCTCAGGGGAGTATAATTATTTTTGTAGACAGTGATGTTATTCTGGAGCCTGATGCCATCTCAAAATTCTTGGCTTGTTTTGAAAAAAACAGGGAAATTTCTGCAGCGGTCGGACGTTACTCTGAAAAGCCGGCAAATCATGGATGGATCAATATCTATCACAATGCGTTCACCGGTTACCACCATGACCTTGCTCCAAAAGAAATTGACTGGTTCTGGGGTGCATTAAGCGCCATAAAAAAAGAGGCTTTTATTCATACAGGAGGATTCGACGAGCGTTTTCAGGGAGCCAGCGGCGAAGATCTCGCTTTTGGCAAAGCTTTATTTAAAAAAGGATATCGCATTGCGTACGTTCCGGCAGCCCGAGGGGGGCACGCTCATGATTTTAACATATTCAGTATGTTAGAAAACGACTATCTCAAGGCAGTCATCGGCATGAAGATGAAGCTTTCACAACTGCTGCCAAGGCAAGCCCCCGGTTTTGTCAATCTCAGAAGTGTTATGACCTCAGTTCTGCTTTTGTTGATTCCCGGCCTGCTTCTTTTCAATGCGGTAAGAACTATCCCTTTCTTCGCGGCAATAATTTTCCTGATATTCTTAACCTTGATGATTATCAACAGGGCCTACTATGCGTATTTGAGTAAAATATTTGATTTCAAGTTTAAATTCATCGTTCCCTTTATTCACTGGATACAAATGTATGCTATGATCGCAGGTGCCATCATGGGAGTGGTGGGATATATTTCGGGAAGGACAGCTTTTGGTCGTCCGAAATGGATTTAATATGTATCCAACAGATTGGAAGTCCAATTTCATAGAGCAACCCGTATAGAGGAATCAGAATTGTCTATTTCAACCTTGACGGATGCGATTAGAATTTTTTCAGGACGAAGGCTTCATCATCCCATATATTTGATATATTTTATCACCTCGCAGTGTATGGGGCACTGCAGGCACTGTTTTTATTGGGACCATATCAATCAAGCGGAATCTCTTCTGAGCATTGAAGAAATCGATAAAATAGCCGCATCGATGGGGCGAATTTACCAGTTAATTTTGACAGGGGGCGAACCATTCTTCAGGGAGGATGTTGCGGACCTTGCGGAGAGATTTTACATTTACAATAATCTTTACCATTTGAGTGTCGCGACGTCCGGATATCACCCTGAACGTGTTGAAAAAGCGGTTAAAATATTACTGAAAAAATGTCCCGGGTTAAAAATCACCATTGGTTTGCCTGTTGAGGGTACGGAAACGTTGAATGATGAGATCCGCGGAATACAGGGTTTTTATAAAAGAACCGTTGAGACCTTATCACGGCTCAAGAAGATCCAGCAACATGCGCCACAATTGAATATTTTGATTGATCTTACCATTTCTTCTTTTAACAGTGACCGGTTGTTGGAAATATATGATCACTTGTTGAATGATTTGAAACCTGACCTGATCAACGCCATACTGACCCGCGGCAATTCCCGCGATCCGGATGCAAAAAAAATAGATACAAACGAGGTCGCCAAACTCTTTGCGCTTATGGAAGAGGATATCCGAAAAGGTCGGATCAAGGGATATGGCTTTTTATCGAAATGGCTTCATGCCAAAGATATTGTTTTGCGGCAAACAGCACTGGATATTTTTCAAAATCATACGTATCACCTTCCCTGTCAGGCCGGACGAACGGCGGGCGTTTTGATGCCTGAAGGAGATGTCTATGCCTGTGAACTCCGGGAAAAGCCCATCGGCAATCTCCGTGCATTCGACTACAATTTCCCTGCGCTCTGGAAATCCGAAAACGCCACCGCCATCAGGAGAGAAATTCTGGACACCCGATGCTCCTGCCACCATCAATGTTTTTTGTCCAATACCCTGTTCTGGAACCTGAAGGCCTGGCCGGATATCGTCAGAGAATGGATGAAGATTCGCGGGCGGAACAGATAAGAGGAAAATAAATTTCAGAAGAAACTAGTAAGGTTTTTCTTTTCCATATCGCACCATCTCATAACGCATCACTCGATGGATGCAAAACAGTCCGGGCACATCCGGAATATTCTTGACGCGGCTTGGTCGAATTTTAAATTCACGCTTTAGAAAAAAACCAGTCACCAGGCGATAATGATCCGGATTGATGATCGGTGGTTTCCACAGAATCATGCGGGCAATAATATTATTGACTTCCTGGGGCAGGCAGAGCACAATAAATCCGTCCGGTTTGCATATCCTGATCATTTCATGAATCGCGTTGGCCGGCGTGCGCATATGCTCCAGAACGTCCGCACAAATTATTCCATCGAAATAGTTACTTTTCAGTTTTGAATGATTGAGGTCATCCTGCTTCAGAATAGCGTGAGGAGCCTTTTGGGCGGCACGTTCCAGACGCTTCAACGAAATATCAATTCCCCACAATTCTCCGCAACGGATCTCTCTCAGCATGTAACCGTCGCCGGTTCCGGCGTCGAGAATTCGTTTCCCGGCCATGTCTCCGGCCAGCTCAAGACAATGTTCGATTCTTTTATAGTTCAGCCAGTGAACGGACTTGACCGCTGATTCATAATAGAGACTGTGCGGAAGAATTTCCGCCATTTCCTCTTTGATGTCGTGCTCATTCACTGTCATGAATGATCTTCCTTTGTGTCGGAGCTTTCAGTTTAAATTATGTTTAACGCTTTTGCCCAAACTATAAGAAGCCTGATTTTTTGTGTCAAGAAAAAAGCGGGTCCGGAAAAAAATCACAAAATGTAATTGCAATGAATAATATCCTGCGCTAAAGAAAAACAATGCGAAAAATGAATCTGATATTTTTTTTGTTCCTGACGGTTTTAGCCCTGACCGCCTGCGGCAGCAAGCAGGAAAAGGAAAAAGCGAGACAGCCGGAGGCCAAACCGCCTGCCTATGGAGACATTCTTGTCCGCGGTGACATCGGTGACGCCAGTAATCTGATCCCTTTACTGGCTTCCGATTCGGCTTCCCATAATATTGCCGGTATGGTTTACAACGGCCTCGTGAAATATGACAAGGATATGAACATTGTCGGCGACCTGGCCGAATCCTGGGACATTACACCAGACGGCCTGGTCATCACGTTTCACCTGCGCAAAGGGGTGAAGTGGCACGACGGCCATCCCTTCACATCCGCTGACGTGCTTTACACCTATCAGGTCACGGTTGATCCCAAAACGCCGACGGCGTACGCCGGTGATTTTTTAAAAGTTAAGAAGGCAGAAGCGATTGATGATTACACTTTCCGTGTCACTTACGATAGACCCTTCGCGCCGGCTTTAATCAGCTGGAGCAGCGCCATTCTGCCACGGCATCTGCTGGACGGAAAAGACATCACCAAAAGCTCCCTCTCACGGCATCCAATCGGCACCGGTCCATACAAATTCAAGGAATGGATAACGGGCCAAAAGATCGTCCTTGTTTCCAATCCCGATTATTTTGAAGGACAACCGTACATAGACGGCCGGATCACAAGAATTATTCCCGATTCCGCGACGATGTTTCTGGAACTGCGCGCGCAGAATATAGGTATGATGGGCCTGACGCCGCTGCAATACACGCGACAGACGGAGAATAATTTGTTTAAAAGCCATTTCAATAAGTACCAATACCTCAGCTTCGCCTACACCTATCTGGGGTATAATTTGAAAAATCCTCTTTTTGCCGACAAGAGAGTCAGACAGGCGATTTCCTATGCCATTAATAAGGATGAGATTATTAACGGGGTTTTGCTTAAACTGGGCAAACCGGCGCATGGGCCCTATAAACCCGGAACATGGGCTTATAATGACAAGGTCAAAATTTATAATTACGATCCGCAAAAAGCACGTGAATTACTCCGTGAAGCCGGATGGACCAAAGTCAATCAGGAAGGCATCCTGGAAAAAAACGGCAAACCGTTTGTGTTTGAAATCGTCACCAATCAGGGGAACGAGACACGCCAGAAATGCGCGGAAATTATCCAGCGGCAGTTGAAGGAAGTCGGCATCGACGTGAAAATCCGCATTCTGGAATGGTCGTCATTTGTAACGGACTTTATTAACAAAAGACGTTTTGATGCTGTGATTATGGGTTGGACCATTCCGCTGGATCCGGACGCTTATGATGTCTGGCATTCCAGCAAAACAGCGCCGGAAGAACTGAATTTCGTCTCCTACAACAATCCGGAAGTGGATGAAATGCTGGAAAAGGGGCGCAGCACTTTCGACCAGAAGGAAAGAAAAAAATATTACGATCGTTTCCAGGAAATTCTTGCCGAAGACCAGCCCTACACTTTTCTGTATGTTCCCGACGCGCTGGTGATCATCAACAAGCGTTTTCGCGGCATAGAGCCGGCCCCCTTGGGTCTTGAACACAACTTCATCAAATGGTATGTTCCCAAAGACGAACAGAAATATACCATGACCCGTTAAGCGTTTGCGCAGCAAACGGCTGTTTTCCATATCAGAAGAATGATGGGAGCTTAGACCGATGACGAATAAAACAAAAACCGATCAACAACCTCCGGCGACATCCTTGATCAACGATGATCTCGCGCTGTTGGCCAAAGATATTATCGCCAATGCCGGTGTGGGGATATACATCGTCAAGGACACCAAATTTGTTTACGTCAGCGAATTGTATCAGAAAATCACGGGATTCACGGATCAGGAACTTTTAGGCGAATATGCTCTTAAAAATATTTATCATGAGGACAGGGAGAAGGTCAGGTATCAGGCGATCAAATGCCTCAAAAAAGAAAGCTTTGAACCTTATGAATATAGATTTATTCGCAAGGATAATGAACTGCGATATATTCTGGAAACCGTGTCCCCCATTGTTTACAAGGGAGAACGCGCCACGCTCGGCAGTTTTATGGATATCACCGAGCGCAAAATGATGGAGGAAAAATACAGAAGCATTTTGGAAAACATTCAGGAGGCCTATTTTGAAGTTGATCTTCACGGTAACTTTACTTTCTTCAACAATTCATTATGCAAGACGACCGGCTGTTCCCGCGAAGAATTGTTCGGTGCCAATTACAAGCAATTTTCGGATGAAGAAAACTCCAAAAATGTTTTCAACGCCTTTAATAAAGTTTTTAAAACGGGTCAGCCCACGGAAGGATTCGACTGGCGCATAAAAAGAAAAGACGGAACGCAAAGATACATTGAGGCGTCCGTCTCTCTGCAGAACACGTCATCAGGCAAACCGGTGGGATTCAAGGGCGTCATCCGTGATATTACCGAACGCAAGCGCATTGAACAGGAACTCAATCATCTGGCAACGCACGACGCGCTGACCGGACTGCCCAATCGCCTGATGTTCAGTCAGTTGCTGGATCATGCGATTCACTCCGCGCAACGTTATAAAAAACAACTGGCTGTTTTATTCATCGATCTTGACCGGTTTAAAACGATCAATGATTCTCTCGGACACGATGCCGGCGACCAGCTTTTAAAGGAAATCGCCCTGCGCCTCAGGAAATCATTGCGCACTGTTGATGTTGTCGGTCGTCTGGGAGGCGATGAGTTTATCGTGCTCATTGAAGATTTGCAGGAAATCAAACAACTGGAAATCATTGCGCACAAAATTCTTGCCACCGTCATAAAACCGATGGTCCTGCTGGGAGAGGAATGTCGCGTTACGGCCAGTATCGGTATCAGTGTCTTTCCGAAAGACGGTCAGGATGAACAATCGCTGATGAAAAACGCTGATATTGCCATGTATTTCGCAAAAGAAGAGGGGAAAAACAACTTCCAGTTCTATTCCGAAAATATTCATGCGATGTCCAGCGCGCGTCTGGCCATTGAAACGAACCTGCGCTACGCGATAGAACGCAATGAATTATATCTGAATTATCAGGCACAGTTGGATTTTAAAACAGACGAAATTACCGGCGTGGAAGCGCTGTTGCGCTGGAACAGCAAATATCTGGGCGTGGTTACGCCCGCGCAGTTCATTCCCATTGCTGAAGAAACGGGGCTGATTGTGCCCATCGGCCGATGGGTCTTAAAAACCGCCTGTGCTCAAAATGTTGCCTGGCAAAAGCAGGGACTTCCTCCTGTGTCGATGGCGGTCAACTTGTCGCTTCGTCAACTGACCGATGAAAGCTTTTTGCAGGACATCAGAGAAGTCTTGCAGGAAACCGGCATGGCGCCTAATTATCTCGAGTTGGAAATTACGGAAAGCATGGTCATGCATAATCCGGAACGACTGATCCCGATCCTGACAAAAATAAAAGCCATGGGGATTCGACTGGCAATTGACGACTTCGGAACAGGCTATTCTTCCCTGGCCCAGTTAAGAAACTTTCCGATAGATTCCATTAAAGTTGACAGATCCTTCATTCGCAATCTTCCGCAGGATATGGATAATAAAGCCATCACGGAAGCAATCATTACCATGGGCCGGTCCCTGAATCTTACGGTGGTTGCCGAAGGCGTGGAAACCAAGGAACAGGAAAGTTTCCTGAGACAAAAAGTCTGCGATGAGATGCAGGGTTTTTATTTCAGTAAACCCATCGAGCCGGATCAATTTGCCGTGCTTCTTCGAAAAAGCAACCTTTTGCAAAAAGACAAATCGTGATGTTGATTGGCCGGGCAGACAATCGGGCATCAACATGAAATCAGTTCATCAGCCCAATCCCAGGCTTTCTTCCAGAGATGAAATATCCACGGAACCTTTGTCCTGCACATTGGTTTTGAACTGTCGGATGCCCTGAAAAACAGACGGGAAACTGGCGGCGGGAGCCACCGCGCAGGCGTCTATTACGGATAGTTTGTTGATGTCTGTTGAAAGGAAGTCAAAAAAACCGGTGATCATCGCTTCCATGATATTGGCTGTTACCAGTTGGGAACGGCCTTCTCCGTGCAGATCGAAAGCAAAACTGTCCAATCCGATTTTGTCAACGGTTTGGGCAATGTTGTAAGCGGCATTATATATTTTATCGTAATTAAGCTCGGCCACCTTACCCAGACCGACCAAAAGCAGCATTTCCGAACCGATGCGGCCTGGAAAAGGAATAATGATTTTTTCCTCAAGTTCACCCTGGATTCTTTTTTCTTTGATTTCTCTGGAAATGAATCCGTTAAGGCGCCAGTCGATAAAACCGCAAATTCCACGGGGAGGCTTTTCGTCTTCAAAAATACCGAGCGCGAAGCATTTATGTTTTGGAAGATCGGGATTTTCTGTCGAGATGTTGAGTTGCATGATCTTTGTTCAGCTTAAGGTTAAGAGCGTCGAGGATGCCATTGATGAAAGATCCGGAATTTTCTGAACCGAAGGTTTTTCCCAGATCAACCGCTTCATTTAAAGTTACCTTGGGGGGAATGTCATCACAGTAGAGAAATTCAAAGACGGCCATTCGCAGAATATTGATATCCACCCGCGACATCCGTCCGAGCGACCAGTTATCGGAGCACTCGGCAATCAGTTTATCCAGTTCTTCTTTATGCGCGCAAGTGCCCTCGACCAGAAAAGAGGAAAAATCTTTAGCGGACTGGGGAGCACTGAAATTGCCCCAGAAAAGATCCAGGGCATCCCGCGCATCAATGTCCACGAAATTAAGACCGTAAAGAACTTGTAAGGCAACTTCCCTTGCCTTTCTTCGTCCGCGCATTAACGATAAAACCTCAAAGAACAATTATCAGACTGCCGCATTAAATCTTCTTGATCAAATCCACCATTTCTATCGCCGTCATTGCCGCGTCGGCACCTTTGTTGCCGGATTTCGTGCCCGCGCGTTCAATCGCCTGTTCAATGGTATCCGTGGTCAGCACACCGAAAACAACCGGCACTTCTGTTTCCAGTCCGACCAGGGCGATCCCTTTGGATACTTCAGCGCTGATGTATTCGAAGTGCGGAGTAGCGCCGCGAATAATCGCACCCAGACAGATGACGGCATCATAACGACCGCTCTTCGCCACCTTCTTTGCCATCAGCGGCAATTCAAAAGATCCCGGAACTTTATAGATGATAATATCTTTTTCTTCCGCGCCGGCTCTTATTAAAGCGTCCACAGCGCCTTCAATCAACCTGCCGCAAATAAAATCGTTAAAACGGCTGGCGACGATGCCAAACTTCATTCCCTTGGCGACTATTTTTCCTTCCATTATTTTCGGCATAGTTTTTTACCATCCTTATATTAAATTTAATCTTGTACGGGCAATTTTATACCTTTAACAGATGTCCCATCTTTTTCTTTTTTGTTTTCATATAATGAATGTTGTTCTCGTTGGGATCTATTTCAATGGGAACACGCTGAACAACCTTGATGCCATATCCTTCCAGACCGACGATCTTTTTCGGATTGTTGGTCATCAATCGCATCTTATGGACACCCAGATCGGCCAGAATCTGCGCCCCGATTCCGTAATCCCGTAAATCCGGTTTAAAACCCAGGGCAATGTTGGCTTCCACCGTATCCTTACCTTCTTCCTGCAGAGCGTAGGCTTTGATTTTATTGACGAGACCGATTCCCCGGCCTTCCTGACGCATGTAAACAATCACGCCCTTGCCTTCTTTTGCCACCATCGACATTGCGTGATGGAGCTGGTCGCCGCAATCGCATCGTTTGGAACCGAAGAGATCGCCCGTCAGACATTCCGAATGAACCCGCACCAATACATCATCTTCTTCTTTTATATCGCCTTTCACCAAAGCAATGTGCTGCCAGTCGTCAACGTCGTTTTCATAAACAATCATTTTGAAGTCGCCGCCGAAACAGGTCGGGATGGTTGCTTCCGCCATGCGCCGGATGAGCGATTCATTCTGCATGCGGTAATCGATCAGATCCGCAATAGTGACAATTTTCAGCCGATGTTCCTTGGCAAAGATTTCCAGATCCGGCATTCTGGCCATTGTGCCGTCGTCTTTCATAATCTCACAAATCACACCGGCTGGCGTCAAACCGGCCAGACGGCATAAATCCACAGAACCTTCCGTCTGTCCCGTGCGTACCAGAACGCCGCCTTTTTTGGCGCGAATAGGAAACACATGACCGGGACTGACCAGGTCGTCCGGTTTGGCCTGCGGATTGACGGCCGCCTGAATGGTTGTCGCCCGATCCGCGGCGGAAATGCCGGTGGTGACACCGTGACGCGCTTCTATGGAAATGGTAAACGCCGTGCCGAAACGCGCCTGATTATCCTGAACCATTTGTTTCAGATGCAGCTTGTCCGCCATCTCTTCATTTAATGTTAAACAGATCAGGCCGCGGCCGTAGCGGGCCATGAAATTGATGGTCTTGGCTGTGGCAAACTGTGCCGCCATGCACAGATCGCCTTCGTTCTCGCGGTCTTCATCATCAACAAGAATGATCATTTTCCCGTTTTTGATGTCTTCAATAGCTTCTTCAATGGTGCTGATTATCATTTTATTGTCCTTGTTTATTCAAAACCGTGCTTCGCCAGAAAATCCCGGTCGATACCCCGGTTGGTTTGTAATAATTTTTCCACATACTTGCCTAAAATATCTGTTTCGATATTGACCGGTTCGCCTTCCTTTTTCAACAGCAGCGTCGTGTTGGCCGCCGTATGGGGAATGATATTAACATAAAACCTGCTTTTTTCAAGCTTGTTCACTGTCAGGCTGATACCGTCAATGGCCACCGAACCTTTTTCCACGATATAGCGGCCAATATTTTCGTTCATTTCTATCGCCAGAATAAGCGAACCGGATTTTTGCGTCTGCGAAAGAATTCTGCCGGTCGCGTCAACATGCCCTAACACAAAATGGCCGCCGACAAAGCCGCCGACCCTCAGCGATTTTTCCAGATTCACCTGATGTCCGGCCTTTAATAACTTAAGCGTTGTTCTGGAAAGCGTTTCTGCGGAAACATCCGCCTGAAAATTCTGCTGATTCTTGGCGGTGACGGTCAGGCAGGCGCCGTTGACGGCAATGCTGTCGCCAAGCGACATTTCCGCCAGGTTGATTCCTGATTCAATTTCCAGAACCGCGTCCGCGCCTTTCATTGTCAGACGCTTGACCCTGCCCAATCCTTCCACAATGCCGGTAAACATGATTATTTTTTGCCTTTACTTAATAAATCTTTCAGTTCGGACATGAATTCTCCGACATCGCGAAACTGCCGGTACACGGAAGCAAAACGCACATAGGCGACACCGTCAAAGGTTTTCAACTCCTGCATGATTTTTTCCCCGATCAGCGTGGAAGAAATTTCTTCGCTCTGGGCTTCCTGACACGCCTGTTCCACATTTTCCACAAGCCGATCGATGTCATCCATGCTGATCGGACGTTTTTCACAGGCTTTCTTGATGCCGGTCAGAATTTTCTGACGGTCAAACTGCTCGCGGCGGCCGTCTTTCTTTACGACCATCGGCAGGACATCTTCCACATATTCATACGTGGTAAAACGCTTGCTGCAACCCAGGCATTCACGGCGCCGTCGAACGGCCTTGCCGTCCTTGCTGATACGTGAATCAATGACCTTATTTTCCGGGTGACCGCAAAACGGACATTTCATGATTTTTGAACCTTCATGTTTTCAAATTGTTCGACCTTGATGCCGGCTTCTCTCAGCATATCAGCCGCCAGTTTATCATGATAGCCGTCGCGAATAATGATCCGGGTCACGCCGGCGTTAATAATCATTTTGGCGCAAATGACACAGGGATGGTTGGTACAGTACAACGTTGAACCTTTGGTGCTGACCCCGTGGAGCGCCGCCTGAATAATCGCGTTTTGTTCCGCGTGCAGGCCACGGCATAATTCATGGCGTTCACCGGACGGAACGTTCAACTGCTCGCGCAGGCAACCGATATCCAGACAGTGCTGCAAATTGGAAGGAGCGCCATTATATCCGGTAGCCAGGATCCGGGTGTCACGCACCAGTCCGGCCCCGACCGAACGGCGGCAGCAGGTGCTGCGTTTCGAAACAAGCCCGACAATGTCCAGGAAATAACTGTCCCAATCGGGTCTTGTTTTCTTTTTCTCCGGCGATCCGGCCGCCGACGATTTCTTTTTAACCATTGTTTTTCATTATTTTATTCTGCCCTGGTAAAGAGGAAACTCTCCGCAGAGTTTTTTCACCTGCTCGGCAACCGCATGGATCTTCTGTTCGTTGTTGATGTTTTTCACGACATCGGCAATGTACGAGGCAATCAGACGCATCTCATTTTCCTTCATCCCTCTGGTTGTCACCGCCGGCGTACCGACTCTGATGCCGCTGGTGACCTGGGGGCCTTTGGTGTCAAAGGGAATACCGTTTTTGTTGACAGTAATGCTGGCGCGGTCCAGCGCTTCCTGGACATCCTTGCCGGTAACATTTTTATCGGTTAAGTCAACCAGCATCAGATGATTATCCGTGCCGCCGGACACCAGTCTGAATCCCTGATTCTTCAGTTCATCCGCCATGGCCTGGGCGTTTTTGATGATCTGTTGCTGGTAGGCTTTGAAGTCCGGTTGGAGAGCTTCCTTGAAGGCGACCGCCTTGGCCGCAATGACATGCATCAGCGGACCGCCCTGCATGCCGGGGAACACTCTGCTGTTGAGCGTTTTGGCGTAAGCTTCCTTGCACATAACCACACCGCCGCGCGGTCCGCGCAGCGTCTTGTGTGTCGTGGTCGTGACAAATTCACAGACCGGGACAGGAGAAGGATGCAATCCCGTGCAGACCAGACCCGCAATGTGCGCGATATCCGCCATAATGACCGCGCCGACTTCATCGGCAATTTTCCGGAATTTTTCAAAGTCAAGCGTCCGGGGATAAGCGCTGGCGCCGACAATAATCATCTTCGGTTTATTTTCTTTGGCCACTTTTTCCAATTCATCGAAATCGATGGTCTCGGTGTCTTTATTGACGCCGTAGGGAACAATCTTATAAAATTTGCCGGAGAAATTGGCGGGGCTGCCATGAGAGAGATGCCCGCCGTGAGACAGATTCATGCCCAGGATCGTGTCGCCGGGTTGCGCGACGGCAAAATACACGGCCATGTTCGCCTGTGTGCCGGAATGCGGCTGCACATTGACATGATCCGCGCCGAAAAGTTTTTTGCAGCGATCAATCGCCAGTTGTTCCACGATATCCACATATTCGCAGCCGCCGTAATAACGTTTTTCCGGATAACCCTCCGCGTACTTGTTGGTCATCACGGAGCCCTGCGCTTCCAGGACAGCTTCGCTGACAAAATTTTCCGAAGCAATCAGTTCTATTTTTCCGGTCTGACGGCGTGTTTCCAGGTCAATGGCCTGGCTGACTTCCAAATCAACTTTTTCTAAAAAAGACATGAAAAATATTTTCTCCTTCGTTCTGAATTTATATAAAGGTTGAAACCTTAATCTTTGAATTTTTTGAATAATAAAACAGCGTTGACGCCGCCAAAGCCAAATGTATTGGACATCGCCGTATGGATTTCCCTGTGACGGGAAACGTTGGGCACATAATCAAGATCGCATTCCTCGCCGGGATGATCCAGATTCATGGTCGGAGGAATCATGCCTTCCTGCAGGGCCTTAATCGCGAAAATAGCTTCCGCGCCTCCCGTGCCTCCCAGCATGTGACCGGTCATGGATTTGGTGGAACTCACCATTAACTTTTTCGCGTGTTCACCAAAAAGAGATTTGATGGCCTGCGTTTCGTACAAATCATTAAGCGGCGTTGATGTACCGTGCGCGTTGATGTAGTCAACATCCTCGGGATTCAATCCCGCGTCTCTTATGGCTATCTTCATGCTGCGGGCTGCGCCTTCATGGCCGGGTGGCGGAGCGGCCACATGAAAAGCATCGGATGTGCAGCCATAACCGGCGAGCTCCGCGTAAATTCGCGCGCCTCTGTTCAATGCAAAAGACAATTCTTCAAGAATGACTATGCCACAACCTTCGCCGATGATGAATCCGTCACGATCCTTGTCAAACGGACGGCTGGCTTTCTGTGGTTCATCGTTTTTCGTTGAAAGCGCACGCATCGAACCGAAACCGCCGACAGCCAGAGGCGTTATCGCCGCTTCTGTTCCGCCCGTTATCATCACATCGGCATCTCCGCAAACAACGGTTTTGTAAGCGTCACCGATAGCCGATGTTCCTGCCGCGCAGGCGGTCACAGCACAATTGATGGGTCCCCTGGCTCCGAATTTTATGGAAACGTGACCGGAAGCCAGATTGGCCAAGATGGCCGGAACGGCAAAGGGGGAAATCTTGCGGGGGCCACCCCCCAGCAGACTTTTGAATTCTTCTTCGAGCGTGGCCAAACCGCCGATGGCGGAACCGATAATCACGCCGGCTCGTTCGGCAAATTCAGAAGTGATCGCAAGTTTTGCGTCGGCCAAGGCCATTTCCGCCGCCGCGAGAGCGTAAAGAATGAAGGCATCGTAACGACGGACTTCCTGCTTGCTGACATATTGAAGGGGATCGAAATTTTTTATTTCACCGGCGATTCTGGTTTTGTAAGCACTGCTGTCGAACTTTGTAATCGGGCCGATGCCTGATTGACCCGCAATGGCATTTTCCCACGATTCATTGACTGAATTTCCCAGGGGAGTCAAGGCACCGAGACCTGTTACAACAACGCGCCTCTTCATTGGCAAAAATCCTTAAGGCTTTTATTGAACGCCTTTCTGTCTGAGGAAATCAACGACATCTTGAATGGTTGCAATCTTTTCCAGTTCTTCATCAGCTATCTCGATGTCAAAAGCTTCTTCCATTTCCATGAGGAGCTCGACGATATCCAGAGAATCCGCGCCTAAATCATCAATAAAAGATGCTTCCAAAGCACACTCTTCTTTGGTGACATCCAACTGCTCCATAACTATTTTAATGACTTTTTCTTCTAACGTCATGAAAATCCTCCCAAATCATTCATAGCCCCGAAAGTGCGGCCCATGGCTATTTTTTCTAATTTAAAAAAGCAGATAGCTGCTCTTTCGGGCTTGTTGATATTCAATCAAGTTGAAGATGTTTTCTCCCACAGATGAATATAAAAGCCTTGCGATTATGACTTTAAAATGCTCTAGGCATTTTTTTCCGCTTTTCTGTATTCCCTGCCCCTGTAGGTTTCACAGGTAGGACAGATGCGATGAGGCATCTTGGGCTCATTACACTGCGGGCATAATGACATGGAAGGTGCTTTCAGAAAATCGTTAGCCCTTCTCTGATTACGTCTGGTTTTAGAATGTCTCTTTACTGGATTTGGCATAAAAATTATCCTTTTCTATTTTTATTTTTTTATTACAAAATTTTTCAACACAGCCAGCCGGCCGTTCAGAGAATCCACGTGGCAATTGCAGGACGAAAAATTCAGATTTGTCCCGCACTGCTGACACAACCCCCTGCATTCCTCTCTGCAAAGCACCTTAATCGGTATCTGCAAAATGATCTGCTCACAGATAATCGGTATGAGATCAATAAAATCGCCGTGATAATAACTTATCTCCAGCTCTTCCGGTTTCAGCTCCAGATCTTCGACCGTCTCGGCTTTTGCCGGAACCAAAGTGTAAGTGAAATCACTCCCGATGGACAGCTTTGCATTTTCCAGGCAGCGGCTGCAGCAAATATCGATCAGTGCGGAAAACGATCCTTTGATAAAAACGGTTCCTGAAGATTTTGTAATCAGACAATCGACCTCGACCTTGTCCAGAGAAAAATCAGGAGTTTCTCCTTCCTGAAAACAGCCCCTAAACCAGGCATCCCCCTCTGAGAAAACGAAGCGTTGTCCGTCTTCCGGAATCAAAAAAACGTTAATTTTCAAAGAATTAGCCATAAAGCCTGCCGCCTAAAATACCGGTTACGTATTTTAACCTGTGGAGTAAATTATAAAATTCCGGCATTGTCAAGCACAATTTACATGCATGAATTTCACATTAAACAATTAATTTTTATCTGTTTTTTGGGATACTCACTCAATGACAGCCGCCTCGTCCATCCCTAAATCTTCAAGACACTTGACAAAATTACATGATCCACCCTATAACACTGGAAAAATTAAGGAAAACAAAATGGAAAAAATAAGAACCCGCTTCGCCCCCTCACCGACAGGATTTCTGCATATCGGCGGAGCGAGAACCGCTCTTTTTAACTGGCTTTATGCCCGCCATTACGGCGGCGAATTTGTTTTACGGATCGAGGACACGGATCAGCAGCGTTCCACCGACGAATCAACCAAAGCCATCCTTGATGCGATGACCTGGCTGGGATTAAACTGGGATGATGGCCCGTATTTTCAGGCGCAGCGCGTTGAACTGCATCGCGACATGGTTCAGAAACTGATCCGGGAAGACAAGGCTTACTACTGCACCTGTACGCCGGAAGAACTGGAGGCCAAAAGAAAACAGGCGCTGGCCACAGGAAAGAAGCCCAAATATGACGGCACCTGCCGCGACAAAAAACTGACCAAATCGGCAAACAGCGTTGTTCGTTTTCGTTCCAGACAGGATGGCTCAACCGTTGTTGAAGATCTGATCAAGGGCAATATTGTCTTTAATAACGAAGAACTCGATGATTTGATTATCGAGCGCAGTGACGGTTATCCGACGTACAATTTTGCGGTTGTCATTGATGACGCTCTGATGAATATCACCCATGTTATTCGCGGGGATGATCACGTCAACAACACCCCGCGTCAGATTCTTCTTTATGAGGCGCTGAGTTTTGATATTCCCAAATTCGCGCATGTTCCCATGATTCTGGGAAGCGATAAAACCCGCCTGAGCAAGCGCCACGGAGCAACTTCCGTCATGGCGTACAAAGAAATGGGTTATCTTCCGGAAGCGCTCGTCAATTACCTGGTGCGCCTGGGATGGGCTCATGGCGATCAGGAAATTTTTTCGCTCCAACAACTGACTGAGCTTTTCAGCATGGAAGCGGTGGGTAAATCACCGGCCGTTTTCAATCCCGATAAACTTCTGTGGCTCAACGCACATTACATTAAGGAATCATCTTCCGAGCGTTTACTCGAAGAGATGAAACCACTCTGGCCTGCGGAATTTGATACCAGCGACCCGAACTTTACGGGAAAAGTGATTGCTGATTTACAACCCAGGGTGAAAACGCTGGTGGAGCTGGCGAATGCGGCGGACTTCTATTTCACAGACGAAATTAAATATGAAGAACAGGCGGCACAAAAGTTTTTGACATCTGATATTGCCGGACATCTGAAAGCGATGGTCAGCGCTTTGCCTTCTGTCCAGCATTTCAGCAAAGAAGGCATTGAAGAATTTCTTAAAAATTTTATTTCAGAGCGGAACATAAAATTTAAAATCATTGCTCAGCCGTTGCGGGTTGCGTTGACCGGGAAGACAGTCAGCCCGGGTATAGATGAAGTCATGGCCACCCTGGGAAAGGATCGCGTTATCAAAAAGATGAATAATGCGATAGCGTATATTGAATCCGGCAGTTAATTTGTCTCTATTTTAACAAGTTAACATTCAGATTCGTTCCACTTTTGCCTTGACTTTTACAGGCCGATTCAATAGATACTCAACCCTCAAATGAGGAGGAGCTTTGTGTTGACGCATCAGGCTGAGTCTGAAGTAAGACTCAAATTCGACCGAAGATTTTGCCTTCAATATGGTCCCATCGTCTAGTGGTTAGGACGCTGGCCTCTCACGCCGGAAACCGGGGTTCAACTCCCCGTGGGACTACCAATATTAAATCAAATACTTACAATGATTTTGCCTCTCATAAAATGACAATGGCAAAGTCATTTCCAACCCAATTTCCAACCCGCACGCCTGAAAATGGCATTTTTCAACCTCTTTTCCCGTGTCCGTTTCGGCCATAACAATACAAGGATCGAATGTAAGGTTTTGTGAGGTTTTAATAAAAGATTAATCGCTGTTTTTTATTACAGGCTTCTCTGTAACGGAACTGCACTTGAGCATTTCCCGAAATGATGGATCGTTCAACTCCCATTCACCCTTCTCGTTCTTGTGAAATCTCGGATACCAAACTGTCCCGTCCTCGCCTTCTATCCTCAATATCGGAGGCATATCCTTTTTGTTATCTGGCATTCTAATTTTTCCTGAGTTTATTGTTTATTAGATTGCGGTTATTTATCTATTCTGAGCTTCCGTTTAATGCGCTGGAAGATGCCCAAGGTGTTCTTTACGGGAAGGATTTGTTTCTGGTTAGCCAGCAGATCTCTAGTACGGAAGATGCAAATAAGGTCATTTTTCACGAGATGGTCGGGCACTTTGGATTGAGGGGATTTTTCGGCAACACCCTCGATTTCGTCCTTGATGATATTCATTTACATAATCCTCTTATTCAGCAGTATGCCACAGGATGAAGAAAAAGCAACCAAAGCCGATGTAAAGATACCTCTTTTTACTCTAGGGCATTGTAAAAATGAGTTCTATAGGAGGCCTCTTAAATAAATGACTCATGAAATTGTTACCATCCCCGTTTTAATCTATCAATTTCGTATTGCTGTTGTCTTATTTTTGATTCCAATTCGTATTGTTCTTGTCTCCGGTGGAAATCCGCATCTTCTTGCGGTGACATTGGGGTATCTGTCCCTGCTTTTATCTGTCGCGCTTTTTCTTCTGCTGCGTTTTCAACAATATTTATATTTTTATTAGGCAAATTAAAACCACTGTCCTTAACT
>Ga0208040_1000192_pt1 | contig 82465 bp, 68 predicted proteins | sample AD_UKC083_MetaG_FD_184431 | JGI IMG/M metagenome (GOLD analysis project Ga0208040, IMG submission 184431) | Active sludge microbial communities of municipal wastewater-treating anaerobic digesters from USA - AD_UKC083_MetaG (SPAdes) (version 2) | ecosystem: Engineered > Bioreactor > Anaerobic >...
AATGAGCCCCCTTACTTGATATTTTGATGAAAAAATACCAATCAACCCCAGATAAACACTTCTTGCCGGATTACGCAAAGGTCTCATCAGGAGAGTACCAATGGAAGAACTGCCTGTCGCAACACAAATCGACTACGTGGCCGTGCTCAGGCGGAGGAAGTGGAGCATCCTGGCACCCTTTGCCGCCATCTTCGTCATCGTCGCGCTCGTCGCCCTGCTCCTATCGCCCATCTACATGTCCTCGACCACCATCCTCATCGAGCAGCAGGACATCCCGGCGGACTTCGTGAAGGCCACCGTGTCCACCTACGCCGAGCAGCAGCTCCAGATCATCAACCAGAGGATCATGAGCTCCACGAGACTGCTCGACATCATCAACCGCTTCGGCCTCTACCAGGACCTGAGAAGCAGGGAGGCCACCGAGGAGATCGTGGCCAGGATGCGCGACGACATCAGGCTCCAGCCCATCAGCGTCGACGTGGTGGACCCCAAGACCGGCAGGCCCGCCACCGCCACCATCGCCTTCACCCTGTCCTACGAGGGCAAGAACAACCCCCAGAAGGTCTACCAGGTGGCTAACGTCCTGGCTTCGCTCTTCCTGGAGGAGAACGTGATCACCAGGGAGCGCCAGGCAGGCGAGGTGTCGAAGTTCCTGGAGTCCGAGCTCGCCAAGGTCAAGACCGACCTCGCGGACATCGACGCACGCATCGCAAAGTTCAAGGAGGCGAACGTCAACAACCTGCCCGAGCTCGTTCAGGTGAACATGCAGAGCGTGCACGACACGGAGCGCGACATCGACATGCTCACCCAGCGCCTCAGCCAGATGAAGGAGAAGGAAGGCTACCTCAAGACGCAGCTCGCCAGCACCCCGGCCCACTTCAAGGAGAGGGAGACGGCGAGGCAGCGCCTGAGCGAGCTGAAGATCCAGCTCACGAACCTCAGGCAGCAGTTCTCGGATGAGCACCCCGACGTGGTCCAGGCCAGGGCCGAGATCGCTGAGCTCGAAAAGAGCCTCAAGACGGGCTCGGCCTCCGGTCAAGCCAAGGACCAGCCCGACAACCCGGCCTACATCACCCTGTCGTCCGAGCTCGCCGGCGTCCGGACCGAGATCCAGTCGACCCAGGCGCAGATCGCTGACCTCAAGAAGCGCCTGGCCGGGTACCAGCGCAACATCTACACCTCGCCCCAGGTGGAGAACGAGTACAAGGACCTCATGATGGCGCGGAGCAACACCCAGGCCAAGTACGACGACCTCATGCGCAAGGTCATGGAGGCCCGCGTTTCCCAGGGCCTCGAAAAGGAGCAGAAGGGCGAGCGCTTCACCATCATCGACCCGGCACGGCTGCCGGAGAAGCCGTACAAGCCCAACCGGCTGGCCATCATGCTCATCGGGCTCATCCTGGCAGTGGGCGCGGGCATCGGCTCCGGCGCGGTGAGGGAGTACACGGACAAGGCGGTCCGCGGCTCGAAAAGCCTTTCCCTCGAGATGCCCTTCCCCGTGCTGGCGAGGATACCGGAGATCGTCCTGGACGAAGACCTCGCCCGCCGGAGCAGAATGATCAGGATGGCGGCGGCCGGCTCGGGCGTTGCGGTCATCGTGATGACCGTGGCCTTCCACTTGCTCGTGATGGACCTGTCCATCTTCTGGATCAGGCTGCTTCGCTACCTGGGCGTGTAGGAGGAGGCCATGAAGATCAGAAAGGCAATCGAAAAGGCAAAGCAGGCGCGGGGCGAAGAAAAGAGTCCCAACCAGGTCTACATGGAGAGGGCTGCCCGGCAGGGCGAATGGATCCCGCCCGTGTACACCGAGTCGAGGGCCGCGGACGTCGACCCCGAGGTGATGCGCAGGAAGAGGTGCGTGGCGCTGTCGCCCGACTCGCCCTACCTGGACGCGTTCAAGGTGCTCAGGACCCGGATCAACAACCTCCTCGTGCCGGACCGGAGGAACAACGCGCTCATGGTGACCAGCGCCGTGCCCGGCGAGGGCAAGACCATGACGGCCATCAACCTCGCCCTGGCCTACGCCAAGGAGTTCGACCAGACCGTGCTCCTGGTGGACTGCGACTTCCACCGCCAGGACGTGCACAGATACCTGGGCATCGAGAGCGACAAGGGGCTGGTGGACTACCTCATCCACGAGGTGCCCCTGAAGGAGCTCATCATCTGGCCGAAGATCGAGAAGATGACCTTCATCTCGGGCGGCGAGACCATCCAGGAGACCACCGAGCTTTTGGGCTCATCCCGGATGCGCAGCCTGGTGGAGGAGATCAAGGCCCGCTACCCGGACCGCTTCGTCATCTTCGACGTGCCCCCGGTGCTCGCGGGCGCGGACGCCATCGCCTTCGCCACCATCGTGGACAACATCGTCATGGTGGTGCACAACGGCAAGACCCCCATAGACGACGTCAAGGCGGCCGTCGAGCTGCTCCCGAAGGACAAGCTCCTTGGCTTCGTCCTCAACCGGGACACGGACACCCCGGAGGGTTACGGATACGGATACGGCTACCCCTGATCGGGCAGGGCAAGGAATAAAAAAGGGGGCGGATTTATTTTTGGCCAAGGCCAAAAAAATCCGCCCCCTTTTTTGTTGGGCTGCTGGTGGTTATCCGAACCGCCGCTTCAGTCCGACGAGGCCGATGAGGCCCGAGCCGAAGATGAGCAGGCTCGCCGGGATGGGCACGGCGTCGAACATGGCGTAGCTCGTCTGGTCGGTTATCTTGGCGTTGCTCAGCAGGTAGAAGAGCGTGTACTCGCCGTCAGTGGGCGCGGTCCAGGTCCACTTCGTCCACTCCCCTTCCCCGTCGCCGCCCAGGTCCATCACGGTCTGATCAAAGGGGACGGCAAGGATGTTATCCGACTCTATGATGGTCTGCGCGTATTCCCTGGAAGACAGGCGGCCCAGAACCACCCCTGAGTCAAAGGCCGCGTATCCGGACAGGGTGTCGCCCTCTTGGGCACTGAAGGATTGGAACACGCCTACGGTCGCGACGTTGCTGTCGGCAGGGCCGGTATTGAGCTCGAGGAACCAGTTCCCCTCCATCGGGCTGTAGGTGGTCGTCCCTGACGGGACAGAGGTGTGAGACGCTACCCTGGCCGCATAGGTCTGGCCAACGCCGTTTTCGAAGGTCTGCGTGTCACCGGACAGGTAGTCGACTATCACTGTCCATCCGGTAAGGCCGTTTTCGAACCCGGGATTGAGGATGCTCGCCGAAAAGGCGGGGGTTGCCAAAACCACGAACAAGGCTGTAAGCCTGACGATCAATCCGGTGATCTTCATATGCTCCTCCTTAAGCATTAAGCATTAAAAATGTACAAGTTTTTTATATATTAACCATTTATAATATAATTGCAAGAGAATATTAGTAAGGGGACAGAAAAATAAACCTGTCCCCTTATTGCTTTTTTTGAGTTTACCTGAAGCGGCGTCTCAGACCGATGAGCCCGGCCATGCTGGGGCCGAAGAGCCACAGGGCCGAAGGGATGGGCACGGCGGCGGCGTTGTCATAGGTGAGTCCGCTGATGCCGATCTTCGTGGACCGGTCGATACCCATCACGGCAAAGCCATTGATGAGATTCCTCGAGGGGTCTGTGGAGCCGAAGAGAGAGGCGAAGCTGAAATTCATGGACGGGGTATTGTCGGAGCCGATGGAGAAGCTGGCGCTGTCGCCGCGGTAGGGGCCGAAGAGGCCGGTGGGGTAGCTCACGAGGATGTCGAACTCGTCCCCCTCGGAAAGGCCGGTGATGCTCACCATGAAGTCGGGGTCCAACACTGACACGGGGGATCCGAAGAGAAACACCAGGGCCTCCCCCTTCTCGATGGGTTTGTTCCCCACGATGCCGGAGGCCTTCCAGACCCCCAGTCCGTAGTTGTCCTGAACCTTGCTGTCCATACTGCCGAGGTTCCCCCAGTAGATCTTGCCGAGGTCGCCGGGGTCGTTGCCGGGATAGATGTTCAGGGGATTGTCGTCGACGCAGGTGGCGCTCAGGATGAGCAGGTTGTCATACGCCAATGTGAAGTAAGCGGGGAACAAGGGGGTTTCCGAGGAAAAATCCAGGCTCACCATCGACGCCCTTGCCGGGCTGACCAGAAGGAAAAGGAACGCGGCACACCACAGGATCTGTTTCGATAACATGGCATAAACCTCCATTAAAAAAATAGGTGATTCAATATCAACCGGATCAGGTTATTACCACATCAATGCTTTCCAGTAAACAGTGAAATGCTCCCTGACGCGGACACTGGCCTGTCCCTCGTGTTCACGCTCTTCCTGCCTCAAGGCGGCCCTTCCGGGTCACCTGTCCGGCTGCGGCAAGAGCCTGCCGGACCGTGCGCTCCCGGCCTCGGACAAGGGCCGGGTGCCCTGGGTCCCCTTCTCGATGTACAGCTCGTACCAGGTCTGGAAGACAAGCAGCGACCAGATGAGGGTGTCGTGGATCTCCCTGCCCGAGAAGTGCTCGGCCAAGACCCGCTCGACCGTCGGGCAGTTGAACAGGCCGTGCCTTTCGAGGTTCCGGCGAGACAGCGTTTCCAGCGTGAAGGCCTTGAGCTCGCTTTTCAGCCACTGGGTCATGGGACCGACAAAGCCCTGCTTGCGGTGGGCGATCACCTCGCCCGGCAGGATGGGCTTCACGGCCTGCTTGAGCAGGTACTTCTTCGTGAACCGCCTCATCTTCATCTCCGAGGGGATGGTGGCGCACAGCTCGAGGAACTTGTGATCGATGAACGGCACCCTCACCTCCAGGGCGTGGTGCATGCTCATCCGGTCCGTGACCGCCAGGATGTCCTCGGGCAGGTAGGTCTTGAGGTCGCAGTAGAAGGCCCGGTTCATGATGTCGTCCCCGGAGACCATCTCCGAGTTGTAGTACGACAGCATCAGGTCCCGGCATTCATCGAAGCACGGGTCGAACCTCCGGGCATCGGCGAACAGGGAGCCCTTCACCAGGGGGCTGATGGTGGACAGGTAGCCCAGGTAGCAGAGGTCGGGCGGCAGGGAGCCGAAGCGGACGAACCGCTTCATGTGGTTGACCGTGTAGTGACCATCCCTGCGCTCCCCGAGGCCCTCGACCACCCTCCGGATGAACCGCTCCCTGACCACTGCGGGGATCCGCCGGTACTCCCTGCTGAGCTTCAGCCCAAGATACCGCTCGTAGCCCCCGAAGACCTCGTCTCCCCCCAGGCCCGAGAGCGCCACGGTCACGTCCTCCCGGGCGACCTTGCACACGAAGTAGGACGGGATGGTGGAGTCGTCGGCAAAAGGCTCGTCGAAGGCGGTGACGATCTTTTCCATCAGGCCTGCCGGCTCGGGGACGACCTCGTGCTCCCGGTGGCTCGTGGCGTACCGCTGCGCCACCTGCCGCGCGTAGCCCCTCTCGTCGAGGTACCCCCCCACGCTGCCGCCGAACCCCATGCAGAAGGTCCTCACCGGGGACGAGGTCACCATGCTCATGAGGGCCACCACGGTGCTCGAGTCGATGCCGCCGCTCAGGAAGGCACCCAGGGGGACCTCGCTCATGAGCCTGATCTTCACCGCCTCCTGGAGCAGCCCCATGAACTCGTCCACGAAGCGCGCTTCGCGCTTCCCCCTGTCCGAAACGAAGCGCAGGTCCCAGTACTTCCTTATGGCGAGGCTGCCGTCCCGGTATGTGAGCGTATGTCCGGGCAGCAGCTTTTTGATGTGCTTGAAGATGGTCAGCTCGCCCGGGATGTAGGAGAGGCTGAAGTAGGCCGCAAGGGCTGTCTCGTCGACCACCCGGGGCACCTCGGGGTCGGCGAGGATGGCCTTCATCTCTGAGGCGAAGTAGAGCTTTCCCCCGTGCAGCGCATAGAAGAAGGGTTTTATCCCCAGCCGGTCCCGGGCCGCGAACAGGGTCCTGTTCTTCGCGTCCCAGACAACGAAGGCGAACATGCCCCTCAGGCGGTCGACGCAGGCCTCCCCCCACTCCTCGCAGGCATGGAGGATCGTCTCCGTGTCGCTTCTGGTCACGAAGGTGTGGCCCCTCTCCGCGAGCTCGTCCCTGAGCTCGTGAAAGTTGTAGATCTCCCCGTTGGACACGATGCACCGGGTGCCGTCCTCGTTGAAGATGGGCTGATGCCCGCCTGCGAGGTCGATGATGGACAGCCTGCGGTGGCCGATGGCGACGTGATCGTCGAGGTAGTACCCCGAGTCGTCGGGGCCGCGGTGTGCAAGGGTCTGCGTGGCCTTCACGAGGTGCTCCCTCGAAACACGCGGGGCAACCATGCCGAAGATTCCGCACATATCTTCCTCCTGTGTCAGGACAGCCGTTCACGAGGAGACGGACTTCCCGAGCTCGTACGCGAGCACGGCGTCGATGCCGTCCCTGGTCGAGAACGGGGGCTTCCAGCCCAGGACCCGCTCGATCTTCGAGGAGTCGTATACGATCTTCTTCTGGGAAGAGACGAGTCGGTACCGGGTGAGGAAGGGGGGCCTGCCCATCCTGCCGGTCAGCCATTCCTGGAGCTGCACCACGGGGTAGAGGAGGCCCAGCGGGAGGTAGAACGCCCGGGAGCCGGGATGCAGCTTCCCGATGAGCAGCTCCATGTAGTCCCGCTTCGTGAGGTTCCCGTTGTCCACCACGTTGAAGACTTCCCCGACCCCTTCGTCCCTTTTCAGGGCCGCGACGACCGCGTCGCAGAGGTTGTCCACATACACGAGGGGCAGCACGAAGGAGCCGTCGCCGATCACCATGTAGAGGCTGTCTCCCAGGGAGAAGCCCATCATGGGGGTGAAGAGCTCCCCGCCGGGGCCGTAGATCGTGCCCGGCCTCAGACACACGGCAGGGACCTCCCCGTTTTTCATGGCGCTCCTCACCAGCTCCTCGGCCTTAAGCTTGGCCGAGGAATACACCCCCCTGCGTTCGGGGAAGCGCTCGAGGGGCGACCCTTCGTCGACCGTGCGGCCCTCCGCGTAGTCGGCCACGCCGTAGACGCTGCAGGAGCTGATGTACACGAGCCTGCCCACGCCGTGCCTGCGGCACAGGTCGAGCACGTTCATCGTCCCCTCGATCGTGCCTGTCCGGCTCTCCTCCTCGCGGCCCGCGGTGTCGGCTGCCGCGTGGACCACCATGTCGATCCCGTCGAAGGCAGGCGCCATGGACCCGGCGCTCCCCACGTCCCCGTAGACGATCTCCACGGGCATGCCCCTGATCTTCTCGATGTTCGACAGCCTCCTGACAAGGGCGCGCACGTCGAACCCCTCCCCGATGAGCTTCTCCACCAGCCTGCTGCCGAGGAAGCCGGTCGCCCCCGTGACGAGGACGAAGGGCTTCTCTCCCTTTCCGGCCTTCCTGATCCGCACCGGGGGGCTGTCGAAGCTCAGCTTCGTGTTCTTCACCTGAGGCCAGATCCGGTCCATGACCTCGAGGACCTTCAGGGCGTCCCCCTTCTCCACCGGCACCGGGCCGTGGGACTTGACCGCGTCGTAGAACGCGTGGATGAGGTTCTTCATGCCCTGGTAGGGCCTGAGCCTGCCGGTGCCGAAGGCGAGAACGTTCTCCACCGTGCCCCGGGCGAGCTGCCAGCTCTCGCTCAGGTTGTACGTGGCCTTCTGGGCGGCCTTGGGAAGGGAGCTCACGGGGTGCGTGGTGGTGGTCATGGTGTCGAAGTTGACCTGGATGGCCATCTTCGTGCCGTACACCCGGACGAAGTGGTGGTGGGGCTTTGCCGCGAACGAGAACGTGAGCACGCCGAAGGCGCTCTCGCCTTTGATCACGATGCGGAGCTCGTCCGACAGCCTCTGGGGCAGCTCGCCGAAGGATTTTTCCATGACCTGCACCTTGAGGGGCTCGCCCAGGAACGGGAGCATGACGTAGAGCGGGTGCGGCATGAAGTCGTGGAACACCCCGCCGGGGAGGCCGTAGATCCAGGGGAGCACGTCGGGCGCGGGGTAGCGCCTGAAGGCGTCGATCCGCGTGTTGATGCCGTAGAAGCTCTCGACGTTCACGATCCTGCCTGCAGCGCCCGAGTCGATGAGCTCGCGGGCCTGAAGCATGCAGGGGTCGAAGAAGTGGTTGTGCATGCTGCAGAGCATGACGCCCTTCTCCTCCGCCCGGCGGAAGAGCTCCCTGCCCTCTTCCAGGTCGAGCGCCATGGGCTTTTCCACCAGCACGTGGCAGCCCGCCTCGATGGCCGCCGAGGCAAGCTCGAAGTGGGTCGATGGCGGGGTCACCACGTGGATCACTTCGGGCTGAGCGTCGGCCGCGAGCCCGGCAAGGTCCGCAAAACACTGCGATATGCCGAACCGCCGGGCGCACGCCCTCAGCTTGAGCTCATCTCTGTCCGCAACGCCGACGATCTCGGCCCCCGGGTACGAGCGCGCGAAATTTATGTGGTAATCGGAATTCAGACCGCAGCCGACAATTCCTATCCTCATGGCACACCTCCCGCTTCATCAGGTTCAGGCGAATGGCCCCCGGGCCATCCAATGAGTACTCAAGATATTATTGGAGTCCTGAGCAGCGTTTCTCCAGTCGCTTCATCAGGAACAGGGGGATGGGAGAGGAACAGGGAAAGGGAAAGGGGATAGATTATTTTTCGTACAAAAAATAAACCTGCCCCCTTTTCCCGTTTATCGATTCTTTTCGATCTTCCGAGCTACATTACCCGGGCCTTGACGCCCACCGGAGCTCTGGGACGGTCAACGGTGCCCGAACCCGAACCTGTCCCCGAGCCCGAGCCCGTTCCGCCGGACGGCCTTTCCGTGTGGACGGACAGGTTGTCGACCCAGAACGTCTGATCCACCGGCGACCCTTCGCCCATCCAGGGGGCGATCACGAACTGGTTGAACTTCATGTTCGCCCGCGCACCGGTCCTCAGGACGACATTGTTCTGGTTGATGACGAGCTTGCCGTCGTACCAGTACGACACCTGGCCGTCCTTGACCGCCTTCCCGTTCGCGATGCTGTTCATCTTGAAATAGGCCTCCACGTGGTGCCAGTCGCCCTTGTAGTTCGGGCCGGGCGTGTCAGAGAAATACACCGACGAGGCGGACCAGTCCTTGCCGTTGTACCAGTTGCCGTTGTTGTAGCAGTCACCGTTGCCCGTGCCGTCGCTGTCGCCGTTGCAGCCTGCGACCGCCCGGTTCTCCGTCTGGTTGACGATGTTCTGGTTGATGTACGAGGTGTTGATGTTCCTTCCGTCCTGGATGGTCAGCACCGGCCTGCCATGGTTCTGCTCGATGTAGGCAGTGAGGTGGGTCCACGCAAGCCCGCTGTAGAGGTCGTCGAGGTTCGTCAGGATGTAGAACTCGTGGTGGTCGTACGGAACGTTCTGGCCCTGCCAGTTCGCGCTGTACTTGACCCAGTAGCTCACGTATATCGAGTCCGACGGGGTGAACTGGATCCGCTGCGGGATGCCCCCGTACGGCGTCTGGTCCCCTGCCCTGAACCTCATCTGCAAGGATTTCGTGCTCCCGGGCGCGTGCTCGGTGGACGACAGGACGCCTCCGGACACCTCGTACCACCCGCGGGACGCAAAGTTCGTGTTCTCGAAGTCTTCTGTGAAAAGCTGTGCCGCATAAACAGTGCCCGTACATAAAACGACAACAGCCCCCAGGAAAAAAACTCTGAATCGATCCATCTCAATCTCCTTTTCTTGCTGTGCTGCCTGTTGCTGTGGCACCCTGAGACAGCAACAGCCGTGCCAACCGCAGGCGCTCGAATGGCCCAACGGGATGGGCAATCGGACTGCCGTGCGTCGCGGAGAGCCTTTGGAAGGGAGTTTGCAATGGGCTCAGAAAAGGGGACAGATTTTTTTGTTCGAGGTCGGGGTCGTGATTGGGGTCGAAAGGAATACATCGGGATCGGTATCGGGATCGAAAGGAATACATCGGGGTCGACTATCGGGATCGACCCCGATGGAGGGAAGGGAATACTTTACGACAACCGGAGGAAAGAGAAACAGGCCCTTGCCGCGTGCGGCAGGGCCTGTTTCGGTTATGATGACTGATGATGGTTTCCGGTGATCGGGCCTGTGGGCGCCGATCCCGGGGCCTGCCGGCCTACGGGAGGATGAGGGTCCTCACGCCGGTGGGGCTGCTCGGGGCGGGGTTGCTGCTGCCGCCGCTGGAGCCGCCCAGGGGACCGATGTAGCCGGTGTTGTTGATGACGATGTCGTCGTAATCGACATAGGCCGGGTTGCCGATGCCGCCGGCGTTGGCCGGGGAGAGCTGGTTCACCGACAGCCCCATGATCGTCCATCCCTGCGACCGCACCGTGGCGTTCCCGCCGCTCCAGTTCACGTTGTAGCTGGATACCTGCTTCACGCCGTCGATCCACAGCTCGGCCACGCCGTTCGCAGAGTTCGTGTCCATCTTCGCGTGGAACTCCCAGCAGTGCCACGAGCCGTCGGATTTGCCCGTGGGGAACATGGCGTTCCAGATGTTGCTCGAGCTGGTGGGGACCTTCGAATCGTTGTTCGACCAGGAGTTCACCCGGCCGCTGCCCCCCTCGTGCCCCCACTCGAAGCCGCCGTTGGCGCCGACCGAGGTGTAGAGGTACACGATCTTGTGATAATACGGCGCGTTGCCCGACCAGGAGAACCCCGGCTCGTACCGCACGTAGAACCTGCTCCAGATCTCCTTCTGGGGCGTGTTGAAATAGTAGCCGTACACGGACGAATTGGTGTTGGTGCCGTCGCCAAGCCACATCCTCCACCCGTTCCCCCCTCCGCCGGCGGGGTTGTTGGCGTCCGGCGTGATCTGGCTGTGCCAGCTCGTGTTCGCGTACAGTACCGCCTGCAGACCGCCGCACGAGGGATTGGTGTTGTTCGGATAGTTTTCGCTCCAGGAGCTGCAGTCAAAGGTCGACGAGTAGGGCAGGTTGATCCCGGCGTTCGCTCCTTCTGCCATAAAAACGGTGGCAAGACTCAGAAGAACCAGACAATAAAGAGTTTTGAACAATATCTTCATTCGTTGTCCTCCAAGGTGAGTTTATTGTTCTTGCTCGATGAGCAATTCAAATGCCAGTGAAGAGATGTGTTAAACAGGTATCGTCTTGATAATCAGCGTGATCAGGTACTCTGTTGATTTCCTTCCTGTGATCGTTGAATTGATTTATTCAATCTCTTCCATAATCCCAGTTCGACAATCTTCGGTCCACCCTGCGGGCCGTCCCGGGCCAGGCCCTGCTTCTCATGCCTGCCGCTGCCGGCCGATGCCCACCCGCATAGCACGTACTTCCCCCTGCGGCAACCCTCAATTGTCCACATGCCGGCCCCAAAGCACGAGATTTGGGGATAAAGGAAGATATAATCGTTACTTGTGGCGATCATTTTCCTGCCAAACGCACCTCACCCGCCGATTCCACCCCATTTCCGGGCTTTTCAAGACAATTTTGCGCACCCGGTTACGAAATTCGCCCGGATGAGGGCGGCTCATTGCCCCTGGTCAGCCGAAGAAGGCCTGGCACATCCGGAACCAGAACAGGGAGGGCGTGAAGCTTATGTAGTCGTGCAGGCCTATCCTCCTGAGGAGGAAGGGGTCGGTGTGCGGTCCGTTGTAGCCGAAACGGGTCGAGACCGCACCGGCGTATCCGGCCTCCCGCACCATTGCCAGGCACTCTTCGTCCCAGTCCCCGTTGGGATAGCTGAACACGGGCACGAACGAGATCCCCGGGTCCCGGAGCACCTCGAGGGGGCCGAATATCTCCTCCCGCTTCATCCCCCTGTCGAGGAGAGGAAGGATGCGGTGCCGCGACCCGTGGGGGCCGAAGCTGATGCCCCCCCGGCTCATCTCGGCCATGTGCTCCCACCCGATGATGTCCCTCCCTGCCGGCCTTTCCACGCCCAGGTCGCGGTATGCCCGATACACCGTCTCCTTCGGGTCGCATCCGGGCGTGCGCTTCATGACGGCGGTCAGGGCGCATACGCTCTCCATCCCGAGCCCGCCCGCCTCCCACGCCGGAAAGGCGCGGGAAAACCACCGGATGAACCTGCCCTCTTCCCCCAGCCCGGCCGCCCTGTTCGCCAGAGCCATGAGGTCTTCGAACCAGAAGGGGTTTGCCGTGCCCACGAGCCCCGTGGGAACGAACACCGCAGCGGGCGCGCGGTGCCTCTTCAGGATGGGGAAGGCCACCTCGTAGGTGTCGAGCCAGCCGTCGTCGAAGGTGATGGCGCACAGCCCCTTCTCACGCCTGCCGTACCTGACGAGGTCTGTCAGCGGTACGAGCTCGAAGACCTTCGAGAGCTCCTCGAGGTGCATCTCGAACGTGCGGGCCGTCACGAACACGGCGGGCTCGTACATCCCCCCGGGCAGGGCGTCCACCACCCGGTGGTACATGAGGATGACGTTCAGGCCCTTCGGGAGGCGGGACCTGAAATACGTGCGCCGCACCCCCCAGCCCACGCCCTCCTTGATCCCTTTCTTGATCAGGCTCATGAGGACTGCAGGGAAAGGAACAGCCTGTCGTAGCTCCCTGCGGCCTGCTCCAGGGAATACCGCTCCTCCACGAAGGACCTGCCCGCGGCCGACAGGCGCGCCCTCAGCGAAGGGTCCTTCAGCAGCCTCTCAAGCGTCCCGATGAGCGCCCGGCAGTCCCCTGACCGGAAGAGGAGGCCGTTCACCCCGTCCTCGATCACCTCGTTGATCCCCAGCACATCGGACCCCACCACGGGCACGCCCGCGGCCATGGCCTCCAGGACCGTGAGCGGCAGGCCCTCGTAGACCGAGGGGAGGCAGAAGATGTCCATGATGCCCAGGAGCCCGGGCACGTCATCCCTCGGCCCCAGGAACAGGACCCTGTCCCCGTGGGCAACCTTTGAGGCGAACCGCTGGACCTCCCCGTCCATGACGTCCAGGCCCGCCAGCAGGAGCCGGATGTCCGGGAAGGCCCCGGCCAGGTCCGAGAAGGCCTGGATGAGGAGCTTGTGGTTCTTCTCGGGCCTCAGGTTCGCCACCATCCCGATGACCGTGGCGTCCTCGCCGATGCCCAGCTCCTGCCGGAGGCCTCCGCCCTCCTTCCTCCGGAACGCGGGCACGTCGATGCCGTTGGGGATCAGGTGGACGCGCTCCCCGCGCATCGGGAGCTCCCGCAGGTAGTAGGACCGGATCTGCCCCGACACCGCCACCACGGCATCCGCCCTCCGGAGCATGAGCCTGTTCAGGGTCTTGTAGAGAGGGTTCAGCGCTTCGGGCTGCCAGCGCGAGTGCTCGGTGTACACGATCTTCGCCCCGGTCCCCTGGGCCGCGACAAAGGTGTTCAGCAGAGGCCCGAAGTGGTGCGGGTTCGCTATCCTGATGGACTCGTTCCTGATGATCCGGTTCAGGCGGAGGATGAACCCGGGAAAGGACGAGTCCTTCCTGGGGATCACGTGGACCCGCACGCCCAGGCCTTCATACGCCGCCCGCAGGGGCCCGTCGTCGAAGCTGACCAGGTGGACCCGGTAGCGCCCCCTGTCCAGCTTCCTGGCGATGTCGTACACCACCCGCTCGGACCCCCCGAGGCCTTGAAGCGTCCAGATGACGAAGGCGATGTCAGTCATGCAGTCCTTCGGCTGAATCGACCTCCCAGGCGTCCCCGTCGCCGTCGCTGAAGGTCAGGTACCAGTTGCCGATGTCGGTGATGAAGCCCCGCTCGAACCGCCCTTCCCAGTTCATTACCATGAACCGCTGGGGCTCCCTCGCCTTCAGGAACCCGAGGCCCTTCAATTCCCGGATGAACCGCGGACAGGTGCAGGCGATCTCCGCATAGGACGTGTCCCGCTCCCTGCCGCAGCCGATGCCCTTGAGCACCAGGGCCCGGAACACCTCCGGCTGAGCCGGGTCCGCCAGGATGTCCACGATCCTCAACCTCGAGACCGTGCCCTTGCGCTCCACCTTGACCACGGCATACCCGGAGAGCCGGCCGTCCCTGTACGCGACGAACCGCCGGTACCTGTTGAAGGGCCTGCTCACGAACTTCCAGTTCAGGTACGCGTCGCTCCTCTCCACGATCACCCCGAAACTGCCCGACACCTTTCCGAAAAAGGAGCTCATCTCCGCGGGAAACTCGTCCACCTGCTCGATTTGCACCTGATGAGCGGACGAGGCTCCGCTCCCGAGGCGGCCTGCCGCCCTGAGCCTCAGGGCGAGCCTCGCCATCCCCGATGCCGCTCTCAGCAGCGCCCTGTTCCCGATCCTGTCCTTAAGGAAGACGTATGGGTCGAGGACCAGCACGTACGGATGAAAACCCTCGACGTCGAGCCAGCCGCATTTCCCGTACAGGCGGTGATTGGCCTCGTTGAACCACAGCGCCCCGGCCAATGCCGGCGCCTCTCTCCTGACCCCCTCCATGAGCAGCCTGCCGAGGCCCCTGCCCCGGTAGTCCCCATCGAGGAGCGTGTCGAACGACAGGAAGCCGGGCACGGGCTCGCCCCTGACGAAAAACCGGACAGGCATGTGCCCCACCATCCCGATCACCCTTTCCCCCTCCATGAGCAGGAAATACGGGCTCTCGCCCCGGGCGAACGGGTTTCCCCCGGTCATCCACCCGAAGAGGGTCTCCCTCCTGCATATGTGCTCGAACCCGTATTTCCCCGCCCACAGCCTCCTGACGCCCTCGAGGTCGCCGTTGAACCGCCTGACCCTGAACGACCCTTCCCTGCTCACGGCATCGACCTCCGGGAACCGGGATTTTCCCCGCCCTTCATGTCGGACGAAACGTGCCTCGCGGTGCGGACCCAGGCATCCCCCCGGTAGATCCCCGTGAAGCTCAGGACATCGATGCCTGCCTTCCACACGAGGAAGAAGGGGGCGCGAAGCAGCGCCTTGAACACCTGGCCGTAGGACTTCGACAGGTAGACGCCCGCCGCGAACAGGGCTGCCTGGCCCATGACCAGGCACAGCCCCGCGATCACGAAGCCCCACCCCGCATGGGTCCGGGTGAATGCGAAGGCAAGGACCAGGAACAGGATCGTCAGGTTCATCTGCAGCGAGTAGTTGGGGAAGATCAGGGGCAGCGACGCATCCAGGGTGAACAGGTCGCGCCTGCGGATGCCGTCCAGGAAGAGCCTCAGGCCGTACCTCCTGAGCACCTGGAACCGCCCGCTCGACCACCTGAGCCTCTGGGAGGTCGCCTGGTGCAGGGACCGCGACTCCTGGTGGAAGACCCTGGCGCCCACGGCGAACCCTATCCTGACGCGGTCGCCGATGAGCTGGGCGTAGTATTCCCAGTCCTCGCCCACGGAGAACGCCTTCCACTTCCTGTCCTTAAGCAGCCCCGCGGACAGGCATACGCCGTTGCCCATGAGGTAGGAGGAAAGCCCGAGCTTGTACTTCGCGTGGTGGTAGAGGACGTTGCCCACGGTCCTGGACACGGACAGGAGCTGCGTGAACCAGCTGTCGGAGCGGTTGCCCACCGCGTTGTGGCACTGGACGGCCTGCTCGCCGGCCGCAAGCAGGCGATTGAGCTCCCCGAGGATGCCCGGGTCCACGACGTTGTCCGCGTCCACGATGAGCACGGCGTCGAACTCCTCCAGGGGTATCCTGTCCAGGGCCCAGGCTATGGCATAGCCCTTTCCCCTGTGCACGGCGTCCGTGCGCACGAGGACGTGCACGTCGAAGGCGCCGCACACCTCGGCGGTGTGGTCCGTGCAGTTGTCCGCCACCACAAAGACCTCGGAGCGGTCCCGGGGGTACTGCACTGAGGCGAGGCTCTGGCAGAGGCGGGGCAGGAGGAGTTCCTCGTCGTGGGCGGGCACGATGACGGCGAACCTGCACCGCGTGCCGGGGTCGGGATGGGCGGGCTCCGGGACCACGAAATACGCTCCTGCCAGGAACAGCAGGTAGGCCGTGGACGCGGCCAGATAGACCATGAGGGCGGCCATGGAGAGGTAGAGAAGCAGGAGCAGGGCCGTTTCCATCAGTCCACCCTCCTCCGGGCGACCTCACGGTACTGACGAACGATCCTCGAGCACCACGCGTGGACCTCGAACCGCTCGCGGACCGTGGCGGCCGCCCGTGCGGACATGCGTTCCCCGAGCAGGGGGTCCCTGCGGTACGCGCGGATCCTCTCGCCCATCCCGAGGTGGTCCCCGGGTTCGACGAGGAAGCCGCTGACCCCGTCCTGGACGACCCCGGGCACGCCCCCCACTGCGCTCGCCACCACCGGGACCCCCAGGGACATGGCCTCGAGCAGGGCCAAGGGCGTGCCCTCGGTGAGCGATGGCAGGGCGAAGACGTCCATAGCGCTCAACCATCTCTCCACATCGCTGCGGAACCCGGCAAACACGACCTTCAGGCCCAGGGACCGGGCCAGGCCCTCGAGCGCGGGCCTTTCCGGGCCATCTCCCAGGAGCAGGACAACGCATCCCTCCCCCTGCCCCTTCAGCGCCCGGGCCGCCCTGAGGAGGTGCTCTACCCCTTTTTCCCTGCTCAGCCTCCCTGCGTATCCCACGATGAAGGCATCCGGGTCCAGGCCGAGGGCCTTCCTCGCCTCCGCCTTCCCTGCAGCAGGGCTGCTGCCCCGCGTAGCGCCCACCGCGTTCTGGATCACCACGACCTTTGCCCTGTCGATGCCGCTCGCCACGAGCTCGTCTCTGATCTCGTCGGCCACGGCGATGATCCTGCTACAGAGGCGCAGCGCGAGCCTGTCCAGCCTGTTGTAGAGGGAGAGGCTGCCGCCCGTGGGGATGTACCCGTGGCAGGTGGCGATGTGGGGGATCCTCAGGTACCTGCACAGAGGCGCGGCGATGATGTCCGCAAAGTACCCGTGGGTGTGGACGAGGTCGAAGGGCTGCGCGGTCAGGATCCGGTACAGGCGCACCAGGCTCCTCTGCACCCGGAACGGGTCCCTGCCCTCACCAGGCGGCCTCAGCGCCACGGGTATGGGGAAGACGGGATATCCCGCCCCTTCGACGCACTCAAGGAAGACGTTTCCCCCTTCCCACGGGCGGACAAGGGGCACGAGGGAGATGTCGAGAGCGGTCCTGTCGGCGTGCAGCAGGAAGGTGGCGCTGACCTTTTCCGCGCCACCGAACTCCACGGGCGTAAGGACGTATGCGACCTTCATCATGCCGTGCAGTCGATCTTCCGGTGGAAGGGGCCCAGGGCCTTTACCTCCCGGGTTTTCCGCCATCCCGCGAGCTCGATGGAACGCAGCGACGGGGTGTTCAGCTCGTGGATCGCGGCCACGGCCTTCCGGTACCCCCTGTCCCGGAGCTCCCGGCAGTGGTGCGCGAAGAGCTTTGCCTGGAGGTTGTTCCCCCTGAACTTCGGGATCGTGGTGGAATAGCTGAGCTCCGCCACCTTCTCCCCCAGGCGGAAAAACCTGCTGTGGTCCCCCCTGAAGAGCACCCAGTGGATATAGGCGGGCTCGTCGCCCCGAAGCGCGAGGCAGCAGGTCTTCACACCCAGCAGCCGGTCGTAGTAGAACTCCCTCGTGAGGTCCCTGCCCTCCCTGACCTTCTCCAGCTCTTCCACGGTGGGCATCACGATCCTGAACCCCGGGTCAGGGGCCAGGTCCGGGAACTCGCCCGCGAGGTCGAACTCATAGATGTGGAAGGTGTTGACCCTCATCCCGCTGTAGTAGAGGAACTTCAGGATGCTGAGCGGATGGTGCCCGTAGTGGTGGTACGCGGTCTTCTTCAGTTCCTTCAGGGTGGCCAGCGACTTGGCGGCCGTCCCGCCCCATGCCCGCGCATCGATCACGGGAGGTCTCCGGGGACGTTCCCGCCCGTCAGTAAACACGTTTCCCGAATCACGTGAAGCCCCTTTCCGGGACCGTGTCCGGTGATGCGTATGCCGGGTCGGCAAGCGCCCTGTTCATGGCAGCCGCGAAGGCGAAGAACAGGGTGAAGAGGATGGAGTAGCCCTGAGTGAGGAAGAAGGCCACGATGAGGTGGGCGGTGAAGCCTATCTGGGCGATGCCGGCGAGCCTCTTCAGGTCGGGGCCCGGCACCGGACCCAATCCGGCGCGCCTCACCTTCCTGAAGATCCGGAACGTGTCCTTGATCATGAGCGCGAACAGGGCGAAGGCGAAGAGGCCCAGCTCGGAGGAGATCTGAATGAAGGCGTTGTGCGCCGCCTGCCATCTTTCGGCGATGTAGCGGTTGCGCCGGTCCATGGCGATGGCTTCCGGGAAGCACATGGCCCCCACGCCGGTCAGCGGGTTCGAGAACGTGATCTCCAGGCCCCGCTTCCAGATATTGAGGCGGCCCTCTTCGGCGGAGATGTTGTAGTCGAGCTTCAGGTTCAGGATCGTGGCGTAGCGCTCGGAGAAGATCATGTCGTGCTTGGATGCGGCGAAGACCAGGATGCAGACGAGAAAGGCCACCTTCATGGACCGCCTCACCGGGCTCATGCGGGAGAAGATGAAGAGGCCCACAAGGAGCAGGAGCCCGATGAAGCCTCCCCTGGACCCGGTGTACAGGATCACCAGCATGGAGATGAGCATGGTGGCCACCCCGAGGGCCTTCAGCAGCAGCCTTTCGCCCCCCTTCAGGTAGAGGGCGGTGAAGGGCACGAGCGACACGAGGATGTACGACAGGTCGTTCGGGTCGTACATGGAGCCGAACGAGAACCTCCCCTCCTCGAATCCCCCCAGCATGATGCTGCTCGCCCCGTAGAAGCACGCGGCGCACACGATGGTGAGCACCATGGACTTCATCCGCTCGAACGACCGGACGTGCACGAGGAAGAGGGCGAAGAACAGCAGGTTCACCGTGTACTTGAAGATGGTGAAGTTGAAGGCGGCGCGGCTGTACAGGGCAAAGGGTATGCCCAGGACCATGACCGCGTAGAAGCAGAGATACTTTTTCCCGATGGGGTTCCTGAAGAAGCCTTCCATCAGACCCCTGTTCGCGAACACCACCACTGCCAGGTTGATCAGGGCCAGCGTCAGGGCAAGGCGCACCGGCTGCAGAAAGGGGAACACGTCCTGCGGCCTCCCGATGATGGTGAAGACCAGGAGGAGGAACAGGAAATACGACAGCTTCGAGGTCGGTCTCATCATGGTACGGACTCCTGTGTCACGTCCCGTGCGGGATCAGATCTCCGAGGCGGCCAGGGGGAGGCACCGCTCCTTCGATTCCGCCTGAAACGCCTCGTCGAGGAGGGCGAACCGGCAGCCCGTGTCCCGGGCGAACCGCAGGAACACCTCGATGCTCTCCAGGAACCTCACGAGGTCGTCCTTTGTCCTGACAAAGGGCCCCAGCCCCGGGACGATGGAGGTCGAATGGAAGGTCATGTTCAGGAAGGTGCAGCCTCTCCTGATGAAGGTCTTTGCCAGGGCGACCATGTCCGCCCCGGTGCACATCTCCGGGGAAAGCCACCTGAAGTTGAGGAGGCGCAGGGTGTCCAGGACCCCGAGCAGGCGGTACTTCAGGAAAGGGCTCGAGGCGATCCGTTTCCTGAACGCAAAGCAGCGCCTGAAATCGCTCTGCAGGAAGCCGACGGTCGGGGGGACCTCGAGAAGGCCCCCGTCCGGGTCCGGGGCGAGGATGTTGTCCGGCCTGAAGCAGTACCGGTCCGTCGGCGCACGGGTGAAGTCGGGGCCGCCGCAGTCTGTCCAGTCGGTGAACGGCGTCACCGAGGTGTCGATCCGGTACCCCAGGTCGTGGATGCACCGGGCGACCGCCTCTCCGAAGCCCCACCGCCCGGCCCTGAAGCTTATGGGAACCGTGCCGAACGCATCGATGACGGCACGGTGGACCGTCTGGAGCTTCTCGCCGATGAGCTCTTCGGGCAGGTTGCAGAGCATGCTGTTGAAGCTCGTGGGCTCTTCCCTGAGCGGGGGGGTGTTCCAGGGGTGGCAGTGCGCCCCGATGCCGCACCGGCCCGAGTCGAGGATCTCCCGGATGACCCGCAGCGAGGCCTCGTTCGAGACGGCGGGGTAGTTGACGAGGTACGTGGGCAGGGCCCCGTAGCGGTCGAACAGCTTCTGGAGCATGGGGATCATGGCCACGTTGTCGACCGAGGTCTCGGCCGGGACGCAGTATCCCCACTGATCCTCTTCCGTGTCGATGGTAATGTAGACCTTGACAGGCAACAGGTTTACCTCACGTCTCACAAAGGCCTGGCGGGAGCCCCTTCAAGCGGCCCGGCCTCAGACATCGGACCCGCGTCTGCCGGCGAAACAGGCTACCTTGAGCTTCATGAGCATCTCTCTCTTGAAGGTAATCACGAGGATGGTGAACACGACGGCCCCCAGGAAGGTCGACAGGAGCAGCAGGGCCGGGACATTGACCGATGATTCGAGCACGCGCTCGGCCGTGAGCACGGCGAGGGACATGGCAAGGCTTGCGAAGAACGGGAACTTGAGCCGCGTTATGAGCTCGGTCAAGCCGATGCCCAGGGTGCCCAGCGACCTGTGGCTGATGATGATGAAGGCCACGGGGTAGAAGCAGAGCCAGGCCATGCAGACCCCCTTCAGTCCGTAGGCCACGCCGACGAGCAGCCCGGCCACCATGATGGCCGCCTCGATGATGCTGTTGACGAACACGACCCCGGGCCTTCCGATGGCGTTCAGGGCGGACGGGTAGATGGGACTGATGCACAACAGCGGGATGACGATGCACAGGAGCTCGAACGGAACGACGGCCCATGACCAGTGCGGCCCCAGGATGAGGGGGACGGCGCTGCCTGCAACGCTCGCCATGCCCCAGAACAGGGGAAACGCCACGAAGGAGACCGCCTCGATCGTTCTCATCAGGTTCACGTTGATGCGGCCCAGGTCGTCCTGGATCTTCGAGTAGGCGCTGAAGGAGAGCTGCGTGACGATGGGCATGACCTTCTCCTTGGGCAGGAGGGCCAGGTTCATGGCCACCGCATAAATGCCCAGCAGGTCCTTCCCCAGGAACCTCCCCACGATGACCTTGTCCGCCTGCATGAAGATGTAGACGAAGAGGTTGGTGCCGGTCACCGCGAGCCCGAATTTGATCAGGCTCCCGCACCGGTCGAAGCGGAAGAGCGGACGGTAGATCTTCGGGCTGATGATGTTCAGGTGCAGCGCCCGGGCGAAGTGCATGCAGACCTCGGAGATCACCAGGGACCAGACGCCCAGGGAGTGGAAGGCGCAGACCGGGGCCACGATGGATGCCACCAGCCTGCTCGAGATATCCACCTGGGTCTTGGTCTTGAAGTTCATGTCGCGGAACAGGAGACAGTCGGGGATCATGGAGAAGCTCATGAACACGAAGCTCAGGCTCAGCAGCCTCAGGAGCGGCGTCAGCCTCTCCTCCCGGAAGAAATGCGCGATGGTAGGGGCCGCCAGGGAGATGATGACGAAGGCGCTGAAAAACAGCAGGATGATGAAGCCGTACATCTGCCTGATCTCCTCCTCGCTGAGGTCCTTGTGCTGGATGAGCGCTATCCACAGGCCCCACGAGCTGATCATCTGGATGAAGAAGATGACCGGTATGGCCATGGCGAACAGGCCGTAGTCGGTAGGGGTGAGCATGCGGATGACCACGATGGTGGAAACCCACGAGATGATCTGGATGGCGAGGGTGCCGCTGCTGAGCCAGACCACGGCATTGATCACTTTTGTCCGTAACGAATTGTCTTCCATGAGGGGTGCAGGATCTCCGGCCTTTCAGGGTGCCGCCTTTGACCGCCGCCTACTTCGACGCGCTCTTGCCCGTGAAGATGTGGGTCACCTTGTCCTCTTCGTTCGCTTTCTCGACGGCATACGGATGATTGTGCGGCTTCCTCATCGGTATGTGGCCGATCCTGTCCATGATGAACCGCTCGCGCACCTCCCGCGGCAGGTAGTCGGACTCGGGGAAGCACCACTTGTCGCTGTACAGGGTGAGCTCGCTGGAGAGCTTCATCTTTCTGTACAGGTCCGTCTTGAAGATGACCCGCGCCGGGTTCCCCATGATGACGCAGTTGTCGGGGAAACTTTCCGCCACCACCGCGCCCGAGCAGACGATGCAGTTGTCTCCGATCTCGACGTTGGGGAGGATGACCGCGCACGCCCCGATGAAGCAGTTGTTGCCGATCTTGATCCTGCCGTAGCTGCCCACGAGATTCGGGACCTCGTCCCTGAAGATGAACACGCCACCGTCGTGGGTGAGGAAATACACGTTCGCCGAGATGAGGACATTGTCGCCGATCTCGATGAGGAACGGCTCGGGCGTCAGGGTCAGAGAGGAATAGAACCTGCAGTTCCTGCCCACCTTTACGCCGTAGTCCCTGGCGTATTCAACCGCCGCGGCCGGGCCGTCCACCCGAGAGAGCCAGCGCAGATAGAATATCCTGTGAAGCCTCTTGAGTACCCCGACCCTGGGAAGGAGGTTCAGGACGAACAGCCCTGCGAGGATGACGATACCCTTTAATTGGTACATGATCATATGGTACTCCACTGAGTTTTTAATCTCCGTTAAGAATATATAAATAACGCCCTTCCGAATTCAAAAAACGCGGCGCCCGGTCACCGGTGGGGCTTCCAGGTGGTGAAGTCCCTGCCCCTCGCGTAGGTGATCCACCCGTTGAGGATGGCGGCGTTCACGACGGCGAAGGTCCGGCATGCGGACATGACCTTCTCGAGGAGGGCGGATACGAAACCTCTTTCCAGGACCGCGAGTGCGTAGAAACCCGCCTGGAGCAGGATGAGGAGCCGGTAGAACCCCTGGGCCCCGGTCAGCGCCAGGTTGCTCACGAGCGCCGAAGTCAGGAACAGGGGCACGAGGAACTTGGCGACCTTGTGGGAGAGGAGCTCGAAAGAAAAGAGCGTGTGCTCAGGGGAGCTCAGGAAGCCAAGTTTTTTTTTAAAGATCGCCCTCAGCGTCCGGTTCGTGATCCTCACCTGCCGGGAGAACTCCCGCTCGGGCTCCTTGGCCGTCTCCTCCACGCACCAGGCGCCCTCCTCGAACACGGTCCGGTATCCCTGCCTGACGACGTTCAGGGGTATGACGAAATCGTTGATGTCCGTGCCCTTCAGGGGCCGGTAGAGCTCCTTCCTGATGGCGAAGATCGCCCCGTCCGCGCCGATGCACGAGCCGATCGCACTTTCCCTCCTCTTGGTGAGCTTTTCAAGCTGCGCATAGATGCCTATGGACTGGTCCACCGTGCCGTTGCCCCCGAGATACTTCGTGTGACCGGTCACGCACCCCACGCCCGGGTCCGCGAAGTTCGCCACCATCTCCTTCAGGGCGTTCCTGTCGTACACCGAGTTCGCGTCGGAGAAGACCACGATCTCGCCCCGGGCCTCGGGGACCGCCCTGTTCAGGCAAGCGGTCTTCCCCACCCTGCCTTCGACCCTCAGCAGCCTCACCCCGGACGGCGACCAGGCCCTGACGATCTCGTCCGTCCTGTCCGAGGACCCGTCGGAAACGACCATGATGTCCAGCATCTCCCGGGGATAATCCAGCGCAAGGGAGTTCCGGATCTTCTCTTCGATCGCTTTTTCTTCGTTGTAGGCCGAGACGATGAGGGTGACGGAGGGGGTCAGGGACCGCTTTTGGACAGGTTTGCTCAGGAAGGGGGAAAGGACGGTGAGGACCAGGGGATAGCCGATGTAGGCATAGACGATGGCTGCCAGCGACGTCCAGAACAGCAATACAGCGATCATGGGGTATACTCCTGACAATGGTATGTACTGCCACCGTACACTCCCGGGTGACCGGCCTTTCCGGGCCTGCGGCGCACCGGGAGCATACGCTCGGAAGGCGCACGGGCCGGCCGGACCGGCCGGATCCATTCTATCCTGCAGCCCTGTGCAGGGAATCCATCACAACCGTATGTATCTTCTCAGCAGGGGCCCGATCCTGTCGGTGAACGACTGGGGGATGAAGGCCCAGGTCCGTTCGATGTATCTGCGGGCAGGGTTCGTCCCGTTGGTGTTGACGCTGTACCAGTACAGAGGGGAAGGCTCGGCGCCCCACTGCTCCTTGAACCGGTAGGTGCCCTCGCCGGGCGTGGACCTGCCGAAGTCGAACCGCTTGAACCCGTTGTCCGACGCGTACTGGAGGAAGCCCCAGTACAGCAGCATGTTGGGGCTCAGCCGGTTGTACTGCGAGAGCGAGGAGGCCCACGGGACGGTCACCGTGTCGTTGCAGCTCAGGATCACCCCCCCTGCCACCGGGACCCGCCCGCTGTAGACCATGCCCACGTGGGCCTTGCCGTCGAACGAATCGACCACCGAGCAGAGCCAGTCCTTCGCGTGCACGGGCGAACCCAGCTCGCGCATGTTCCGGGAGAAGACCCGGTAGAAGTCGTCGAGCAGCTCCCTGGACCCCATCCTGAACAGCATGCCTTCCTTCTGGGGCCTTCTGATCTGGCTCCTGAGCTTGGACTTGAACATCCTGAACAGGGTCTCCGAGTTTTTCGAGAGGGGGAGGACCATCCGCGACTTGTGCGACGTCACGTCGAAACGGGGCAGCGTGAGAAACGAAACGCTGGCGCTCTTGCACCTGATCTCGAGGTTGGCCCTGTGGGACCTGGCCAGGTCGACGGCCTTCCTGATGAGGAGGGCTTCCGTGGCCCTGTCCACTGCAAGCGCTCCCCCGTAGTCGCAGAACGGCAGGGATACCATGCACCCCCTGAGCAGGGGGGGCTTGATGAGGATGAGGGGGAGGACCCCCTGGATGCGCCCCTTTTCGTCCTCCGCGATGAGGTAGTGGGACGTGTGGTGGTACGCCTTCTCCACGGCTGTCTTCCAGCCGAAGAGGTGGTACGGGCCCATGCCTTCCTGGGCATGGACGAAGTCGTCCCATCTGACCTGATCGCCTTTCCCCGCAAGTCGTATCGTTATGGCCATGCGCCGAGATCCCCTGAAGCCGTTGGAGGAAAAGGGGCACCCCGGTTCGAGGAGTCCTGGATGAAGCACATTGAAGCCGTTCCGACAACCCGGATCCCGCGTGCCTGCCTGCCTGGAAACGGTGATGAGCCCTCGAGCGGCTTTCTGATTTCCCAGCCGCCCGCCGGCAGCTCATTGCCTCAACACCTTGACTCAGCCCATTGCCTGAAGACATGAAGCTCCGCTGCAGCGGGTGAGACAAACCCGCTGATGCAGGCGAAACAGACCCACACAGGTGACGAAGACAGGAGGAAAAGTAAACCCGGCTCTCTAGACAAAAACACTGCATGACAACATCAGACGTACCTCTGATACCTCTAATGATATGTATAACGATTTCTATCTCCATCTCAAAAGCCCCGTTCAATGGCCGGGCCCGGGCGCACGGTGGGTTACGGGGGGGGAGGGATCGAGGGGCGTGCGGGTGTGCCGGAAGGAGAGGCGGGCTTACCGGGAGAAGGGTCGCCCGGCGGCCGCAGGGCACGGTTGTGGGGCCTGGCGTCGCGGATGCCGTCTGGTGAAGACGGCCGTCACTCCCCGAGAGCGGAGGCCGTGTCGCCCCTGCCCTCGATGACGTCCACCACCCTCTTGCAGAAAAGGGGAGCGACCCTCCGGGAGAATGCCGGGCTTAAGTTCGAATCGAGCCCGCCGGCGGCGTATTCCCCTTTGAGGAAGAGGCTGCCCTCGGTCTGGAGCTCGTAGAAGTCCCACAGGTAGATGTTGTCGCCCGGCTTGTCCCATACGGTCTTCACCCAGGTGACGAACTCCCGCGCAAGCACTGCCTGGGCTTCGTCCGTCGCCCCCTGGACCATGGCCGGACCCGTCCAGACGATGAACCTCGTCTTGGGGAAGGATCTCATCTTGGCTTTCAGGGCATTGTACTGCCGCTTGTAGTGCTCGAGTCTTTTTTCCCGGGGCCGGCCCGGGGCGTTCCCCGAGTCCGGAAGGATGGAGCCTGCCGTGAAGGAGTGCTTCCAGACAATGACATTGTAGTCCTGAGTCAGCATCTCCAGGGTGGGCTCTTCCCGGTAGGGCCGCGCCCCTGCGTGGCCCACCCAGATGTTCCAGTAGTCGTACGGGTTGTTGCTCCAGCCGTAGGGCGCCTTCCGGGGAAACTCCAGGGCGGTGACGGAGTAGCCCTTGCCGGTGCGGGCGTTGTGATCGGCAAACCATTCCGGGACCCCGCCCGCCCAGACCGAAGCCCCGACGCTGTGATGGAGGAGCACGACTTTGGCGTTGTCGCCCAGCGAGTCCTGGTGGTCCTGGGTTACCGTAATCCGGGCTGTGGCGGACATGCTGGCGAAACGGGCGGCCACGACGACGCTCCCGGAGGCAATGCCCTTGACGACCCCCCTGTTTCCGTCGACGGTGCCGACGACGGCGACGGCCTCGTCGGAGTACTCCCACCTCGCGTATTCGGAGATCTCCTCCGTGTACCCGTCGGCGAGGGTCACGAACGCCTTCAGCCTGCTTGTCCGCTGCATGGGAAGGCTGCTTTCACCAGGGGAGATCTTCAGGGTGGCGTTCTCGGCCTCCCCGGCCTGCGTGGTCGATGCCGGCGTCCGGGAAGGCTCTCCCCCGCACCCGGCTAAGACGAGACAGATGGTCAATGCAAGGATCGTGATGCCTGCTCTTCTCACAGCCTGCTCCCCAGCTCTGCGCGAAAAATCTGACGACAAGGGACCGGCCAGGGACTGTTCCGGAAGGCGAACCGGCCCCGGGCTGCCCGCATACGTTTTACACACATTTTCCACGCCGCGTCCACCATGAGCTGGGCAGAAAAAGGAGCAGGGTGCCGGCCGAGATGGCGCCGGCACCCTGCTCCGTCAGGATCCTGAGGGACCGGTATGGGGTCAGCTGTCTTTTTCCGGCAGGTACGGCTGGTTGTTTCCTGGCGCCGGCAGTACCTTCTCCGGTTCGTACATCGTGTCTCCGCTCGTCTTCACCCTGAACTGAAGCCAGAACAGGTCTGCATCGCTCACCCCCTGGACATTCCGGAGCTCGGACAGGTCGTCGAAGGGCCCGCTTGCGTCCCGATAAGCCAGGATATTGTCGGCAACCTCGTCCGGGTTGCTGATATTGCTCTGCCCGAGGAACCACACGAGCTGATCCCTCGTCGCAGTGTTGACGTTCACCTGCCCCAGGCCCCATTCGTACACGGCGAAAGCCGTGCCGCCGGAGGCAAAGGCAAGAAACACCAGCATTATTACTATGCGTTTGATCATTTTCATTGATCTTCCTCCTTTGATCATCTGTTTCCCTGAGGAGCGTACGTGAGTACTGTAGGAGCGTGCGGCCGAAGAGTAAAGATAGCCCCTTCAGAGTATATATAGGTGTCTTGGTAGCCGGAGCAATTGCAGGGGTAAGGCAGGGTTTGTATTATATTATTTCTATTATCTGGCCTGGGTTCGGGCGCTTGGGGATATAACCAAAAGTTGTGGATGAGGAGGAATAAGCGTACCTTTCGGTTGAAGTAATCGCCAGAAAACAAACAACCAAAAGAGGTACGCTTGTCCAATCAACTCTTGAATTACAAATAATATTTTATCCTGTCAATAAGTCAGGATGTCAAGTACTGGCTATTGGAACGTGAGATCCATCTCGTTTCATTTGCTGGAATTATAAATGGACATTTCTATCTATTAAAGACACCATTTTTTTTATTTTATCTCTCATTGCCAGAATATTTAACCATTTTTGCGGGACACTTGATATCCCATAAAATGCACCCGCCACCTGACCACATATCGCTGCCGTGGTGTCAGCATCATCTCCGAGGTTTGCAGCCTTTAGGGTTGCTTCTCTATATGAGTCTGTTGTCAGGAAGCACCATAAAGCCGCCTCAAGGCTCTTCACCACGTACCCGCTTCCCTTGATCTGGTCTTCATGCTTAACTCGGTATGTGCCCTTGAGAATATCTTGGATGCTGTGTGCCTGAACGATAGACTCATCGTGCTCAAAGAGCACCCTCTCCTTTTCCATCCCCGAGAAGGCATTGAACAGAACCGATGCAAAGAATCGGCAGGCATCGATGCACTCGGGCGAGCCATGGGTGGTTCGGGAGCTCTCCCCGGAGTAGAAGATCATGGCTTCCCTGTCAGGGAAGAAGAACATGGGCACGGGCGCCAGCCGCATGAGGGACCCGTTTCCCGAGCTGCGCGGGTCGGTCGGGCCGCTGAAAGGGTCTCCCGTCTTTTCAAACCTGCGCAAGGCGGTAGCGGTCGTTCCGCCGATGTCGAAACAGGTGCCCGTGCTGCTGAGGTAGCCGGTGTGGTACCACAGCAGGTATCTCTTCATCTGGTCATATGCATCGAAGTCCTTCTTCTCTATCAGGCTTTCCGCAAGACACAGCGCCATGGATGTGTCGTCGGTCCACTGGCCCGGCTCCAGGTCGAAGCATCCCCCTCCCACCATGTCGGTAATGGGCTCGAAAGAACCCCTCGGCTTGAACTCCACTGCGGTGCCGAGGGCGTCGCCGACCGCAAGCCCGAGCAGGCACCCCTGATATCTTTCCATCAGCTCCATGATCTCGTTCTCTCATCCTTTCAGTTGCGGGAGCGCCCGCGGCATGCCGACAACGCGTGCACGCCGCGGGCACATGAAGGCGCTACTGCGATATGAGGCCCCGGAATGCAGGATCGCTCACAGCTTTCTTGATCAGGTCCTGGACCGCCGGCCCGAGCGCCTGAGCTGTCTGGTTGCAGGCCGTTATTGCATCGAATCCGCTCGGGAAATCATACCTGTTGCTCACTGTCAGGCTCTTCCCGTTCGCTGACCGCAGCGTCATCCCAAGATCCCACCAGCCGTTTGTAAGGCCTGAGGACGACGAAAAGCTGATATTGTCCATGGTGCCCGACAGCTTCACCCCGGCACCCTCATCGTACAGCTCGGCAAACTTCAGCTCGTCGTTGAAGGCCTTCCTGATGAACTCGGGAATGCTCATGCCGTCTGCAGCCTGGATCGGGCCCATGAGCCGACAGAATGGATCAAAGGACTGGGGGGCGTTCATGGTCACCATGACCGCCTTTTCACCCTTGAACTGCTTCAAGATCTGGTTGGTATCCACCGAGACCGAATAGCGTGCCGGCGTCATGGTCGAGCAGCCTGTGACCAGCAGCGCCGCAGCCAGGAACATCATCATCCTCTTCATCTGATCACCTCCCTCTCCCTTACCAGTGATATCCCAGGAGCAGGCCCGCGTGGCCGCCGCCTGCATTCACGTCCACGCCAAAGAGCGTCACTTCCGCCGTGGAGTAGCCGATTTCGAAGCCAAGGTTGAAGGCGCCGCCTATGGTCCAGTAGATGCCCCCTTCGAGCCATATCCCGAGCCCGGAATCATCGTCGCTGAACTTGTCGCCCAGGTACTCCAGCTCGATGTCTCCCGTTACGAGCGCCAGCCCGCCACCGAGGAACGGCCGCATCACTCCTGTGGGCTCCCAGATCTTTTTGACGCCAAACCTCAGCTCGCTGGTGGCCGATTCGACGTCTATGCCTTCAAAGGTGTCCTCAGCGGCTGCCCCTCTGAGGGCGACGGCGATGTTCACCGGCCAGTCCTTCTGCCGGAAATCCACGTTGATCCCGAATTCGCCCTGGTCCTCGGCAGGCTCCCAGTCGTCCTCATCGAGGGCCTTTGCGCCCAGGGTGAAGTTGATGTTCCCCGTCCACTCCTGGGCAGCCCAGGCCTGGAGAGAGGTTACGCAAAAGAAACCCACCGATATGCCCAATACCAAAAAAGCCTTTCTCATGATGATCCTCCAAATGAATATCTTGTATTTTTCTTTCATGGTTGAAGCTGAGGCACTCTCACTCCCCTTCTTTCCACGACAAAACCATCTCTATCTGCCCGGCTGTTTCCAGCGAGGGCTCGTGGGCCCTCGGGTCGCCGGCACGGAACTGCGAGATCATGGCAAACGCGTGCCTGCCATCGTGATCCCATGGCGGGCGAGGAAGCAGCCCGCCACGGTACCGGTCCTGCCCCTGCCTCCCCAGCAGTGGAGGTACACAGGGCGGTCCTTGGTCAGGGTGCCCTTTGAGCCCGGCTTCCATTCCGTCCGCCTCCCGGTCCCCGGGATATGCCCCGGCGCAGACCTTGCCCGGGACAACCCGACAGGACCGGGGGAACGGCTTAATCGATCGTTCTTCTCCGATGCTGTGCACGTCTCCGATACCCCTGCATGGTGTCGTCGTTCTGCTGCACCTTCCCGTTGCCCTGGAACATTGCCAGGTGGACCAGCCCGCCCCGGTATGTCAGGGCCGAGCCGAACATGGTTCTGCCCTCGAATCTCACATCCCTCCCGTGGCCGACGGAGGGATACTCGCTCAGAGCGCAGTCGGCCATCCCGTCGAGGAAGAGCCGGGCCTCTGCCTTGTCCGTCTCGATGACCTTGCCGTCGCCCCTGAGGATGGCGTCCATGACGTAGCTCCTGACGAGCTTGTCGTGGAGGAGCTTGTAGGCCGGGGCGTAAGAGACCAGGTCGAGCCCCGCCACGACTCCGTTTATGGCGGCAAGGATGCCGCACTGGCCCTCCAGACAGGGGAAGTGCGCCGCATAATCGCCGATGTCGTCCCTCATCTCTTCGTGGATGTCCCGCATGGCGTGGGTGGGAGAGCTGACCGAAGCATGGGCAGCCTGCTCGTGGATCCCGTCCCACACCGCGCCCTGGTCCGACCGGAACCCGCTCGAGTGCCGCAGTGATTCCTGGACCGACCGGTTCTTCACCTGCCTGACCTCGGGAGACATGATGACCCCTGATTCGGAGAATGTCCTGGAGTGATAGGTCCACCTGCCCTGCTCCGTGCAGCTCACCGGGATGATGGTGGTCGATTTCGATTTCAGGAGCACCGTGGTGTTGAGCACCCGGTTCTGCTTGGCCCCGAAGAGCTCCTCCCCGTCGAGAATGACCACGGGCATGTCGGCGCTGTTCACCACCTTGAGCTCCGGAACATGGCCGCCCTCGCTCACCTCGCTGATGGTGATGACCCCCTTTCCCATCGCCTCCTTCAGAACCAGATGCCGCACAGGAGGCCTGGATTGAGAAAAGAGCGCGAACACGGACACGTTCCTGAACTGCTGCATCTCCCCCAACTCTATCTTCCGCAATTCTTCCCTTACCGTCTCTTCCATGAGAATCCCCTTTCCGCACAAAAAATGTGCGATCTCATAAGCAGGACAGGTCTTTTATCTTCTTTTTCAGAAAAGAGGAATGTCGCCGCGACAAGCATATGTCGCATAACATGATGAACCCGCTTTACTTACCCGGATGATTTCACTTATGATTGCCAGATGAAATTGAAATCGATGGGGGTATCACATGGGTAAAGCGTCACAAGGGGCGGTGACGAAGCGTCTCATGCGGCTCGGCAGGATCTTAAGGATATTGCTGGAAAGGAAAACCGTGAGGACGTCGTTTATCTGCGACGAGCTGGGCATGACCCCCCGCACGATCCAGCGGGATCTCAAGGCGCTCAGAGAAGCGGGCCTCCCGGTTCAGGAGGTTAAACGGGGAGAGTACGAGCTGGACAAGAAGCTCTTCAAGGATCTCGAGATGTTCGACGATGCCGAGCTCGCCCTCATCGTGGCGCTCAAGGACCTGGTGACCCAGCTCGGGAAGCCTTTCGAGCGGGCAGCGAACACCATCCTGGACAGGATCTGCGACTACGCCATCTGCAAGCCGGTGTACGTGAAGGTCGAGAGCGGCATACGGATCGGCAGCAAGGTCATGAGCAGGCTCACGAAGGCCATCGAGTCAAACAGGCAGGTCTCGTTCCTCTACGAGGGCAGCACCTTTCATGGCGTGATTGCCGACCCGTTCCGCATAGCCTACTTCGACGGGGTCTGGTACCTCGTCGCCAGGGATACGCGTGACGGGGTCGTCAAGAAATACGTGCTCTATAAGATGAGCGATCTGAAGATACTGCGCTCAGCCTCCAAGGGGGCGCCGGAAGATCTCGACGACACGCTGCAGCAGAGCGTGAACATCTGGTTCTCCGGCGAGCGGACGATCGAGGTGCTCATCGAGGTCGATGCTCAGTGGGGGCACTACTTCAAGAACCGGTGGATCCTGCCGCTGCAGGAGATCAGGGAGGAACGGGGGGACGGGTCGCTGCTGGTAAGATTCTTCGCGTGCAACGAGCCCGAGATCGTGATGTGCCTGAAGCCCTGGCTGCCGCACGTCAGGGTGATACATCCCGATACCACGAAAGGTCTGCTTCTGGACGACTATAGAAAGTGGATAGAGTGGCAAGCGTCGCTGTAATTCCGGGAAGCATTGCTGAATCCACTGCTGTCCGATACCGCGGGCCATCTACACGGTCAACGCCATCGAGTCACTGAACATGTCTTTGAGGACCAAACCCGATTACTTCTTTAAACGCGTGGGAAATGCCTGACCATTTCCAAAACGGGGTAGAGAGGGCTTCACAGCACTCCCATCCTCTCGTACTGCTCTGGATGCATGAGTGGGCTCGTTCATACCATTCCACTTTCTTCAGGATAGATGACACTACCCTCTTCTAAAGGAATGACCTCAGGAGAGCGAAGCATCTCTCTCCACGCCTCATAAATCAGGATCATCGCAAAGGTGTCCAGCTCGCAGTACTTCAGCAGTGCCGATTCCAACATACCCCTCTCGTAATCACTCATCTCAGAGAACTGCATACGGCAGTAAGCGATCATGGCAGCTCCGCCTTCCCTCAGCTCATTATCCTCGGTCAGGAACTCAACCGAGGCATCGGTCTCTCTATCAAACACTGGGGGAAGGAGGTAATATGGGTCAACCACTCGGCCATCCTCATCGTATTGTACCCAGGTCCAGCTGGAGTAATTCAGACTCCTGATACCACCTGGTGCTCCGTAAATCGGCTTCGAGTATTTCTCCTGCAGGTACGATGATGAATTCAAAATTGCAGGGAGAACGATCTTGATCGAGTTCGAGCCATGGGTGGCTGGATCGTAGTAGTATTTCTTGACCAGTTCCCAGAGATCCACCATGCATCTTTTGCCTATCCACTTGTCACATTTGGTGATGGACCTTATAAAATCACACAGCTCATCTCTGTCTGCCGGTGGACTGGAATCATCCATGAGCTGCCTGTGCACTTCAAGGAGATATGAGTTCTCATGGCTAGTATACCGGAAGATTGTTCCCTCATCCTTCTCAAGCTGTCTCTTCAGCTCCCGGACAGTCTCATAGTTGGGAAAGACTCCGGGCTCGGCATTGAGGTACTGGCCTGCATGTTCGACGGTTCCATCTTCATAGACAATATGGTGCGAGAACTGGAAGATGATTCCCTCATAAGGCTTCCGGCCTTGTATGAATGGAATGGCGACCCTGGATGTCTCAAAGTCAATATGGTGCAGAGGGAAGACCCATTTCACCATCTCAGCCTTCATCCCAGCCCTATCGAGGTAGACAGAAGCATCGTTGGTTTTCACCTTTTCCACCTGAAGCCACTGTCTCTCAGAGGCAGAGAGCCCCGATCCTGTACCAGCCTTGATGCCTATGTCGTTTGGGGTCAAATCCTTAAGCTTTGTCTTGCCGGAGGCGATATATGCATCCTTCCTCCTGGAGTTCCACAACTCAAGGATGCTCGGCTCCTCAAAGTCCCTCTCATTCCACCCCAGCACTTCTCCCCAGCATTCCCTGAAGCCATCTTTGAACCCGTTGCTCCTCTGTTCGGGTGAACACCTGAACTCACAGCTTGAGCATCCAGATCCGATAACTGGAGGAACTCTCGTATCGTCCCTGTAATGACAAGAGAGAAAATCAATGAAACCAGAAAAGCTCACCTCACTGCCATGAGCCTGGTAGGTCCCCGCATGGATCAACTGGACGTACTCGTCCACGGGGACCTCGATGAGGATTCTCTCCTTCAGGTCCTGGGCTGACAGAGTTGAAGACACCCTGACACCCTTCCTGTTGGTCGAGTCTTTTATGATGCGAAACTTCTGGTTCAGTCCGGATGTAGGGCACGGGGCATTGTTATCCGCCATCATAAGATAGGAATGCACCGTGTAGCCGGGGCACGATTTCTCAAGCACATAGTGCTGAAATGCCACATCGTGAAGGTACGGTTTCCACACTGAAGAGATATGACCACTGCTGGTCAGAAACGGTTTGCTGCCGTTGCTGTCGTAGGATTTGGATTTTACCTCAATCAGACGGAGGGTGAGCCCTTCCTTTACCAGGATATCGATGCGGATGAAGAGATTCTCATACCGGAAAGCTGGTTCGTACATGATGACATGATCCTTCTTCATCAGGTCTCTGGTCATGTCCTCAGCCTCGGTGTAGTCGAGAGAGTCGATATTGATGCCTCCCCCGTAATACTGTCGAGCAAGCTCCCCGACTTGGAATCCGCCCTCAGCGAGAGATGCGAGAAATGGGTCTTCCTGACGCTGGTCCGGGTATTCGGGTTTTCCGGTGTAAAAGAGTTTGGTAGGGCATTCTAAACCTAGCTTGTACCTGGTTTTCGTCAAGTACCTTGGCTTCAACCCTATGCCCCCAAGAAACTGATTAGCAAACTACAAAATTATAAGTGCCCTAAATTATACCAGTAAAATCAGTGGTGATGCAACTCCTTTTACATATTGCGGAAAAGAGATCGGGTCTGTGTATGAAACAGGAAATTATTATATTAGAGTTACCCTAATAATTATTGACATGTGCGCCGATTAACTGGGTAAGTTGATGTTTTTCAGAATATCTGCATGAAGTCAACTTATTAATCATAAAGGAGTGTATATGAAAAAAAAAGGGGTTTTGCTTTCTCTGGTCTTATTGGCATCTATAGCGATCTGCTCCGGCTGTTCCACCTTGCATATCAACAAGCCTAGCCTCCCACTAGAGGGCAAGGTTACAGCCGAACTCAGAGCCGACATAAAAATTGGCGATAAAATATCAGGGACGGCATCAGAAACAAAAATCTTAAAATTCATCACTCTGGGCAGTCCGGACAAATTCATGGATGGAGTGTACAGCTCTTCCGGTGGGTCACTCCCCCTTGGCAACCTTCCATTTATGGGTGCGGATGGTGATTTGATCAGCGCTGCAGCCTATAATGCTGTTACCGGGTCGGGAGCGGATGTAATCATTGCACCTCAATATATTAAAGAGAATTACAGCTTCCTCGGATTGTACGAAACGAAGAAAGTTACTGTCACTGGTTACAAAGGAACCATTAAGACCCTCTTTGGACAGTAAGATGAAACATAGAGACAGGGACCCAATATTTAGGGTCTCTGTTTTATTTTTTACACTGAATCATGGCCAGATCAGGTTATAACTCACGCTTCTCCCCTTGCCCGGATTCTGCTTTATGAGACCGAGTTCGAGGAGTCGGTTGATCTCCCTAAAGGCAGTCACTTTGCTCACTTTCGCCATGGAAGCATACTTCCTGGTAGTAAGTCCTCCCCCAAAGCCATCCGGACCGGCATCGAGGAGCTTATTGATGACTTTGCGCTGCCTCTCATTGAGAGATGCCTCTGCATGTATACGCCAAAAGTTGGCCTTTGCGATGACCTCGGAGAGGATTGTCTCGGAGCGCTCGATCGCCCTGGAAAAGCATTCCAGGAACCAGGCAAGCCAGGGGGTGATATCACTGTCCCCCTTCTGGCAGGCTTCAAGGATATCGTAGTAGCTCTCCCGCTCTTCCATGATCTGGGAAGACAAGCTGTAGTACCTGTGTTTCTGGGAATCATCCTGGGCAAGGGCCATATCCGTGAGAGCCCGTGCTATACGTCCATTTCCATCCTCGAAGGGATGAATGGTCACGAACCAGAAATGCCCGATGGCAGCACGGACCAATCCCTCCATGGTGCCCCTGGTTGAATCCCACCAGGAAAGAAATCGGGACATCTCCTCAGCTGTTCTTTCAGACGGTGGGGCGATGAAGTGCACCTTCTCCTTCCCAACAGGTCCTGAAACCACTCTCATCACTTCATCTCCACGCCACGCTCCGACCCTTATTTTGTGCATGCCCGAATACCCTGTGGGGAAGAGCCCCGCATGCCATCCAAAGAGACGCTCAGCGGTGAGAGGCTCATCTTGATTCATGGTAGCATCGAGGATCACGGCAACGATGCCATCAACGTGTCTGTCCACAGGGAGACCTGCAGAGGGGAGCCCAAGTTTCCTAGCCACAGAGGAGCGGACAGAACGCATATCGAGCTTCTCCCCTTCGATTGCTGAAGTGTTCATGGTCTCCTCAGCAAGGACTTCGGCATGCGCCTGAACATCGAGCGTCAACCCCAGGTCGATTACCTTGCCCAGGAGCTTTCCTTGGACCAGACGGCATTTTCCGAGGAGGCTGAGAATCTCTTCACTCCTCCAGGTGAAGTTCGTCCAGTTAGGTTTCTGCCAGATATATTGAGATGATCTTGCCATCCAATTATTTCTCCCCGTGAAGTGATTATCTATCATAATCGCTTCAATATGTGAAGCGATTAATCGGCATGATCACATCATGCCTTGAGTAGACTACTGGGTTATCATTTAAGATGCCTGGAGCCAGAGATTTACCCTCCGTTATTAAAAACAGTTGAATAAGCGTGAGGCTCGACCTTTATTTTTCAAGGAGACTTTAACAAGCCCTCAAGACCGATCGCTTGCCCTCTTCGCAAGACATCTATGATGCAGCTTTGTAATAAGAGGATAACGCCTGTAAGCCTCCACACGCTCCCCGTTGAACCAAGACCAATATGAGTCAGAAGATGGTGAGAGAATGGGGAGAGAAAAGGATCACTTCTTTGCCTGGCGTTATTATTGTGTGACAGTAAATGCCTGCAAGACGGCTCGAAAAGATGGTGCCGGAGAAGGGAATCGAACCCCCACGAACTTGCGTTCATCGGATTTTGAGTCCGACGCGTCTACCAGTTCCACCACTCCGGCACAACGCGGTTTATTATCAGAGGTTCTTCGGGTTTGCAAGGTCTCTGTAACAGCGGGGCGCGGCCAGGGGACGTGAGGACGGCATCCCTGACAGGGAACGGCGGGATGCAAAGGGACAAGGCTCACCATGAGCCGTACGGGGAAAAGAGGGGATGCTACCTGCAGGTCTCGATGAAGCAGCCGCCGCCACCGCCGCCGCCCGAAGAGGACGACCCGGCGCTCGGATTCGCATCGTAGACCTTGAACCTGCCCAGGCTCTGGGTCGAGAAGACCGCCATGCCGTCCTCGACCCGCACGTCCGGGATGGACTTCCACCGGCACTCCTTCTCGTCGAAATACTCGGCCCCGGCATCGGTGCCGTTGAAGGCCACGCGGATCTCGGCGGGGTCCGTCAGGACCAGGCCGTACGGGGCGATGGAGAACTCGATGGTGTCCCTGCCGCGCAGGGCCATGGCGTTGGCCTCGATGATCTCGGAGTAGTTCTGCCCGATGGCGACGGGCATCATCCCTTCGACCGCATCGGGAGACAGGGTGATGGAGATGCCTAATCCAGCGTCCTCGAGGTACATCTCCTGCCCGTACATGTAGTCGCTGTACGAATAGAGCATGTCGAGGGCCGAGATCCTGAGAATGTGGAGATATTCTCCCAGAGGGTCCGCCACCAGGTAGAGGTACACCCCCGGGCCCGTTGTGGAAAACATGCCGTTTTCAATGTCCGGTGTGTTTTCCGTCAGCGGCAGGAACAGGTAGGTGCCGTCCGGATAGACCCAGGAGAAGTCGAAATACTCTCCCACCATGGCGATGACGTCCTTCATGACGTAATCCACCGACTCCGCGGGCTCGATGGTCGTGGGCGTGCTCGAGAAAGCGCCGCCCACGCGCACGACGCCCAGGTCCTGTGCAATGTCCAGCCTGGAAATGTTTGAAAAGTCACTGATATTGTATTGGGCAAGCTCGGGGTCGTTGACCGTGCCGCCTCCGAACAGGGCAGAAACCCAGCTGATGAATGTGGACAGTATGCCCGACCCGCCCGGCCTGGCCGGGATGGTGACGCTTGCCTCGCTGGAGAACCCGCTCTCGTTTCCGGAATAATCGTAGGACGTCAGCGCCAGATAGTACGTGGTGCCCTCAATGAAGCCGTCGACCTTGACCGACGTGGTGTTTCCCACGTTCAGTGCATAGGTGTAGTCTCTGGTGGAGGTGCCGTAGTAGATCCTGTAGCCGGAGAGGTCGCTTTCGGTATTGGCTTTCCAGGAAATCTGGAGACTCCCTCCCCAGAGCATCATCGGGATGCCCAGCAGATACAGTACGGCCAGAATAATCTTTGCCCCGTTAGAACTCTTCATTTCAAAAAAGGAAAATCCTCTGATTATTTTTTTTGTGCTTTATGTGCCTCTTAATGTCAAGTGATAAAAACTTTCATCGGCTTCCTGATCACGGATCATGAAAAACAGATGAGGAATATCGGTAAATGACCAGCGATGCGGTTTACAGAAAGGAAGCTGACAGGTTGGGTCTGCACGGGTTTGAGAAAGGGGATACCTCCCGCTGCCATGAACACCTGGCCCTCTCCCCTTACGCAGGGAAGGGACAGGGAAGGGCTTGAAGCGCAGGAGCGGCTGCCCGGGAGAACCGGGGGCCCGGAAGCCTGCTATTCTTCCGGCGGATACCCCGTGATCTGGGCGATCTTGCGGTTGAGCGGCTCGATGGCGGTGTAGGACTTCATGTACACCTCGTTGAACAGGTCGTTGTAGATCCTCGTGCTGGAGGGGTTGGGATGGAACGTCCTGCCCTTCCTCACCATGGCCTTCACCGCGGCATCGAAGCCCGGGTGAACCCCGGTGGCGACCGCGGTGTCGATGGCTGCGCCCAGGGCGCAGATCTCGGAGGTGGCCATGCGCGACACCGGCAGGTTGAACATGTCCGCCGCGATCTGCACAGCCACGTCGCTCTTCGATCCGCCTCCGCCCACCCTGATCTCCTCGAACCTGACCCCGATCCTCTTCTGGACGACCTCGGCCAGGCGCTTCAGCTCGAAACCGATCCCCTCGAGGATGGCGCGGTAGATGTGGGCGCGGGTGTGGATGTCCGCAAAGCCGATCATGGAGCCCTTGGCGTACTTGTTGTACACCATGGGGGACCAGTAGGGCTGGAGCATGAGCCCCATGCACCCGGGCGGGATGTCGCGGATGGTCTCGTCGAAGATCACCTCGGGCGCGCACCCCCGCTCCTGGGCCAGGAGCGCCTCGCGGTGCCCGAACTCCTCCTTGAACCAGCTGACCATCCAGAACCCCCGGAAGATGAACATCTCGATGTCCCAGGTGTCCGGAATCGCTGCGGGCCAGCAGAAGAACCTCATGCCCTTGTCCACGAGGTATTTCCTGGTCATGACGTGCATGGCCGTGGCGGTCCCGAAGGAGATCTCGGCGATCTTCGGGTCCAGCGCCCCGGCGCCCAAGAGCTCGCTCTGCTTGTCGCCCGCTCCGACCACCACGGGCAGACCCTCGGGCAGGCCCGTCTCCAGGGACGCCTGCTTCGTGACGCGACCTAGTACCTTGTCGGGCGGGAACAGCTCGACGCAGTGCTCCTTCATCATGCCCAGCGGCCCGTAAGCCAGTCCCAGGGAATGCCACCTGAGGTTCTTGTAGTCGAAGGGCCAGATGCCCGTGACCATGCCCGAGGAGTCGCGGAACTCCCCGGTGAGCTTTCGTACGAAGAATCCCGAGGCCTGGGCGAACTTGTAGGTCTTGCGATAGACCTCGGGCTCGTTCTGCTTGATCCACAGGAAAAACGAGTGCTTCTGGGCGTAGCGCACGGCATTGAGCAGGCCCGCTGCGCCGAAGAGCAGCTTGACGGCCATTCCCATGGGCGGCGGGTCCGTCACGGTGCGCCGGTCGAGCCAGATGATGGCCGGCCGCAGGGCGTTACCTTCCCTGTCCATGGGGATCACGGTGCCCCGCTGGGTGGTGATGCCCACCCCGGCGATGTTTTTCGGGTCAATGGTGATCCTGGCCATGAGGCCCTTTGTCACCGTGCAGAGGTTTGCCCAGTACTCGTCCGTGCTCTGCTCGGCCCAGCCGGGCTGAGGGGAAGCGTACGGGGAGTAGCGGGCCTGCTCTATGGCCAGCTCGTTGCCTTCCCTGTCGAAGAGCACCGCACGGATGCTCTGGGTGCCGGAATCGATCGCCAGGATATAGTCCTTGTCCGCCATGGCCCCTCCTCAGGCGCGTGCCGTATGGTACTCTTCCCCATACCACAAATTGGTCGGACCTCCAAGGGATGATTCAGCAACGATGCGACTTTCCCTCCGGTCAGACCGAGATCCTGCCCGTGGAGATCACCGGGGGGTCGAGCTCGTCCATGATGCGGATGATGTCCGCGTTCATCCGCTCCTTCTGGGCATGGTAGGCGGCGCGCCCCTTCTTGAGGGACTTGGCGAAGGCCAGGGTCTCTCCCATGAGCTCGTCCATGGGGCAGGCCTTCCTCACGATGCGGTGCTCCGCGCACTGCGCGCCCGTGAGACGCACGCCCGTGTAGTAGAGCTCGTCGAGGATGTACTGGGGCATGGCCTTCTTCACCATGGCCACCATGCCCGGCCAGAAGGGGATGCCCAGGTCCACCTCCGGGAAGCAGAAGAACCCCCGGTCCGAGCGCATGAAGCGGAAGTCGAAGCAGCAGCACATGATGGCGCCGCCTGCAAAGGCATGCCCGGAGATGGCGGCGATGGTGGGCATGGGGTAGAGCAGGATCCTCCTCAGCAGGGCGTTGAGCGCGAAGCAGAACTCACTGATGGCCCCGGTGTCGTTCCTTTCCGCCAGGGGCTTAAGCCAGTCGAGATCGATGCCGTTGCAGAAGATCTTGTCGTGTGCCGATCTCACCACCAGGGCCCTGGCCCCGGCGTCGTTCTCGATGGCGTCGAGGGCCTCCTGCATCTCCCGGATGAAATCCGGGTTGAACCTGTTCTCCCCGCTGTTCATGGTGAGGACGGCGACCTCCTCGTCCAGTGCAAACTCGATCCTCGGCATCTCTCGGGTCTCCTTTTTTTAAGGTTTGAATGTCGGTCTTTCGGGAAAATATTATACCCGAGCTCTGGATATTCTCCAAGAAGTACCTATTAAAAAACCATTATTACCCCTATTCCATCACCCTGGAAGCCGCCGACACCAAAAGAGCTTATTCTTTTGTAATTTCCAACCTTATCTGTTACTCTCGAACGAATTACCCACAACTGGAGGCGAAAATGAACGTGAGTGTAAAGAACGGAGACACCGTAAAGGTTCACTATACCGGAAAATTCGAGGATGGGATGGTCTTCGACTCGTCGGTGGGAGGAGACCCGCTGGAGTTCACCCTGGGGGAGAGCGAAGTCATTCCGGGATTCGAGGAAGCGGCCCTCGGCATGAACGTGGGCGACAGGAAGACCGTCTTCATCAAGCCTGAAAACGCCTACGGCGCCTACAACGACAACCTGGTCGTGAACATGCCCAAGGAGTACTTCCCCGAAGACATCAGCCCGGAGCTGGGCATGAGGCTCATCATCGTGGACAACAACGGCGAGGAGCTCCCCGTCGTGGTGTCCGACATCCAGGACGACTCAGTGCGCCTCGATGCCAACCACCCCCTCGCAGGCAAAACCCTCGTATTCGACATCGAGCTCATCGACATCGTCTGACACATCCCGTCAATCAGCGGATGCCGAAGCGCTCTACCAGCGCCAGGCTCATCCATGGTACGTACGTGATCACCATGAGCGCCAGGATCATGATGATGATGAAGGGAAGGCATGCCCGGTAGAGGCTGGTGACGGGCTTTTCGAACCTGATGCAGGAGATGATCAGGTTCAGGCCCACCGGCGGCATGGAGTAGCCGATCTCGAGGTTCGTCAGGAAGATGATCCCCAGGTGCACCGGGTTGATGCCGTATTCCTGGGCGATGGGCACGATGAGCGGCACCACCACCACGAGCGCCCCGTAGATCTCCATGAGGCTGCCCGCGAAGAGCAGGAAGACGTTCAGCGCCGCCAGGAACACGAACTTCGAGGAGATGTGCGCCTGGATGACCTCGAGGATCTTCATGGGGATCTCCGCGTCGATCATGTAGGTCGTGAGCGCGAGCGCGGAGCTGAAGATGATGAAGATGGCCCCCACGAGCACCATGCTCTCCCTGATGATCACCGGGAACTGCCGCACACGGATGTCCCGGTGGATGAACACCTCCACGAAGAAGGTGTAGGCCACCATGATGGAGGCGATCTCGCCCAAGGTAACCCACCCGCCGAAGATCCCCGCCATGAGCATCACCGGGATGAAGAGCTCCCACTTGGCTTCCCAGGTGGTCCTCCTGATCTCCGCCCAGGAGGTCTTCGTCTCCACCGTGCGGGACCGCCTGGCCACGATGGAGGAGTAGACCGACAGCACGATCATGAGGAAGATCCCGGGGATGATGCCCGCGGCAAAGAGCTGAGTGATGCTGGTCTGTGCCACGACCCCGTAGATGATGATGGGCAGGCTCGGGAAGAAGAGCAGGCCAAGGCTCCCGGAGGTGGTGAGCAGGCCCAGGCTGAAGGTGTCCGAATATTTTCCCTTCATGAGCGCCGGATAGAGCAGGCCCCCAAGCGCGATGATGGTGACGCCCGAGGCCCCGGTGAAGGTGGTGAAGAAGGCGCACGCCACGAGCGACACGATGGCCAGGCCGCCGGGGAGCCATCCCAGGATGGCCTGGGAGAAGTTCACCACCCGGATGGACGCCTTGCTCTCCGCCAGGATGAACCCGGCAAAGGTGAAGATGGGCACGGTGTAGAGCACGGGGTTGTTGGAGAACTGGCTGTAGATGTCCACGATGAGGGCCGCGAACTGGATGTCCGAGAGGTGGAAGCCCAGCAGCGCGAAGGCGGCCAGCACCGCGAACATGGGCGCGCCCATGAAGGCCAGGAGGAAGAGTCCGACGATGAGGGCTTCCGTCACGGCCTACCCTTTCCTTCCCGCAAGCCTCTTGAGCGACTCGAAGCTGTACAGGGAGTACCTGAGCGTGACCGCGGCGTAGCCGATGGGGATGACCAGCTCCAGGATCCACACCGGGATGCTCCAGGAAAAGAAGGGGATGACCGTCTCCGAGGAGCAGTCGGTGATCACGAACTGGACCGAGGCATAGAGCAGCACCCCGCAGACCGCGGTGGTGAAGAGGTCGGTGATCACGTCCGAGAGCCTCCTCGTCAGCCCGGTGCGGAAGATGCGCTGCACGAGGTCGATCTTGATGTGCTTCCTCTCCCGCGCGGCGATGCCGGCCCCCAGGAACGCCACCCAGAGCACGAGGTGGCGCACCATCTCGGCGCCGCCCATGATCCCGGTGGCATAGAAGTTTCTCAGCACGATCTGGGCGAGCACGAGGAGGACCATGCCCACGAGGATGAGCGAGATGACCCCGTCCTCCACCCAGGTGAGCGCCTTCACGAAGGGGCCCGCCTCACCGATCCTCCCACCGCACTCGGGGCAGGTCATAAGGGAGCGCCCCTCGAAGTCGCAGCCGCACACCGGACAGCGCATTCCGGCCTCCCTACTGCAGGCGGATGGGGGCGGCGTTGGGGTGGGTGCGGCGGTATTCGTCCCGCAGCGCAATGACCCTGTCGAGGAGCTCCCGGGAGTAGATCCTGCCCACGAGGTTCTCCCTGCAGGTCCTGGCCCCGTCAAAGATGTACTTCAGGTCCTTCTCCATGTTGGGGCCGGTCTTCACCACCTTGATGCCGGACTTGAGCAGGATCTTCACGCACTCCTCATCCTCTTTCCGGGTGGCCTGCTCGAGCCTGGCATGGCATTCCCTGCCCACCTGCATGATGATCTTCCGGTTCTCCGGCGAGATCCTGTCCCACTGCTTCTTGCTCACGATGGTGGCCCCGTTGATGTTCGTGGTGGGGAACTCGCCGATGTACTTGAACCGCGAGTACCACTGGAAGGCCACAGCGCCGTAGGGGGTGGTGTTGGCGGCGTCGATCATGTTCGTGGACAGAGACGTGGCCACGTCGGTGATGGACAGGGAGATGGGCGAGATCCCTAAGGCCTTGAAGGTCTCGCGCCCGATGGGCTCGCCTTCCAGCGTCCACCACTTCTGCTTGCGTGCCACCTCCAGCGAGGTGAGCGGCACCTTGGAGAAGGTGTAGATGAAGCCCAGGTCCATCCACCCGAGCACCACGAAGCCCTTCTCCTCGAAGCGCCTGTTCATGTAGTCTCTGAGGGCCCCGCGCACATAGGATACTTCCTCATAGTTCTGGAAAAAGTACGGGATCTCGGTGACCCGCACCTCGGGCACGATCTCGCCCAGGCCCGGGCCCATGAACCCGCCGCCGTGGAGCTGGCCTAGCTTGATCTTCCGGAACACGTCCTTCTCGTCACCCTGCACGCCGCCCCAGTAGATCTTGATCTCCACCTCGCCCCTGGTCCGCTCCTTGACCATGCGCACGATCTCTTCGTACGTGTTCATGAAATTCGAGCCCTTGGGCGCGATGGTGGCCATCTTCAACACGACCTTTTCCGCCCGGACTTCCGTCCACGCAAACATGAGGACCGCCATGAGAACACAGAAAGCAAACTTCGACTTCATTCGAATGAACCTCCTCATTCCTGACTGACCGCCCTAAAAATATTCATCGATTTTCTCAAGCATCACCCGGGCCTTCCTCTTGGCGACCTCGTTGGGGAAGTTTTTGTCCGGGAAGTGATCCACCGGGACCGCGATCACCCCGCTCAGCGTCTTTTCGTACAGATCGCGGTCCTGGATCTGGTAGCAGTAGTACTGCGCGTACAGCAGGTGGAAGAACAGGACCTTCGAATCGGAGATCTCGAAGGCCCGCTTGAAGTGCGCCCTTGCCTTGTCCGGATCGCCGCCGATGACCTTTGCCCGGGAGGCGTAGAAGGCCCCCAGTGCGGCGTGGGCCCCGCCGTGGTAGAAGGTCTCGTCCAGCTCCACGCACCGTAAGAGCATGGCCTCGATCTTGGGGATGGCCACGAGCACTTCGGGCTTGTTCACGTTCAGCCCTGCCCAGGCCATCCAGCAGCTGGCCGACCAGTACAGGGCGGGCGCGTCGCCCCTGCCGAATCCCTTCAGTGAGACGGTGAGCGCATCGAGGGGCTGGTCCACGAAACGCACCGAGGATTCCCCGGCCCCCACGAGGGCCCTTAAGGCGTAGTTACGCGCCTTGAGATAGAGGAAGCCCGCCCGCTCCCTGTCGTTTTCCTCCACGAACGCGAAGGTGTAGCCGAAATAGGCTTCCGCGGCGGTCAGGAGCAGGGTGTTGTTGGGGGCCGAGGTGATGAAGCCGTCGAGCTGGATCAGCCCGGCGGGCATGGCGTCCCGGACCGTGTCGACGTCCGGGTTGCGGTTGATGGCGAGATTCATGTCGTTCATGATGGGGTTCATGGACTGGATGATCATGTGCTTCGGCGGCATACAGCCGGAGAAGAGCCAGGACATGGCCAGCAGCGCCGCCGCTGTCCGCAGGAGCCTCGTACGTGATGGCATGCAACCTCCCCTGATCTGAAGAAATCTCGTGCTGAACTCCCTGAAAGTGCATGCCCGCAAAGGGAAAAGGCCGGTGCCGAAGGACTGCCCTCTTCGGAGCAGGGAACCCCTGGGTGCTCATCCGGGCCCGTCAACGTGCTTTGTTTTCGTACACTACACTCTTTTCAGAACAATTTGAAGCTGATACCTTTCTGTTGGGCGAGATAACCGAAGCCGGAGAGCGTGAGAAAACGCTGCACGTCGCTGTGTTCGTAGATCTTCTTCCTCGCCCGCTCCCCCCGGATCACGAAGATGCCCATGTCCAGGAGCAGCTCGGAGACCTGCTTCTCGTCGATGTCGTCGATGATGGAGTTGTTCAGGAGCATGGCCAGCCCGTGGCAGAAGATCCACATCCGGTCGATGAGCCCCATCTTCTGGTCCTCGGAAAAGCCCTCCAGGGGCTCGAAGCCGCTCAGTGCATTCATCAGGGCGCCCAGGACGTACTCGCGGAAGCGCTTCCTGGCGTTGCCCTTCGATCCCCTCTTCTCGGAGAGGAAGAGCATCCTGAAGAGGTGCTTCTCGTTCTTGGCGAACATGATGTAGCCGATGCCCATGTCCAGGAAGACGTCACCGGTGCGCTTCCTGGTTTCGTACTCGATGAGCACGTCGATGGCCTTCTTGAGCACCGCCTCCTCGAGCTCCCGCATGGAGTTCAGGCAGGAGTAGATGGGCATGGTGGAGGATTTCAGCCTCTGGGCGATGGCCCGCGCAGAGCAGTTCTCCTCCCCCACGCTGCGGGCGATCTCAAATGCCGCGTTGATGATGTCCTCGGCTGTGAACTTGCTCTTTGCCGGCATGGTCTGTCCCCAAATTGTCCTGTCGTGTTATATAACGTCAGTTATATGCGCTGTCAATCGTAATAATCTTATGCAGATTGCCCTGTATGTCCGTACGTCTGGGGAGGCGCGGGAAGGGAAAGGCGGGCAGAGAAGCGCTTCTCTGCCCGCGTCTGCTATCTGGTTACTTGTTCGCCTTCTGGAAATCGGCCATGAAGTCGACCAGGGCCTGGACGCCTTCGATGGGGAACGCGTTGTAGATGGAGGCGCGGATGCCGCCCACGGAGCGGTGCCCCTTGAGGCCTTTGAGATTTTTCTTGCCCGCCTGGGAGACGAACGCTTCTTCGAGCTCTTCGGAGGGGAGCCTGAAGGTGACGTTCATGAGCGAGCGGTAGGGCTTCTGCACCCCGCCCTTGTAGAAGCCGTCCGAGTTGTCCAGCACGTCGTAGACCATGGCGGCCTTCTTCTCGTTGAGCTTCTCCATCTCCTTGAGTCCGCCCATGTCCTTGAGCCACTTCATCACTTCGTGCACCACGAAGATGGCTGTCACGGGGCAGGTGTTGTAGCAGGAGTCGTTCTTGATCTGGGTGGCGTACTGCAGGATGTTGGGCACGTTGTCCGGGCAGAGGTCCGCCAGATCCTTGCGGATGATCACGATGGTGACGCCCGCAGGGCCCATGTTCTTCTGTGCGCCGGCATAGATGAGGCCGAACTTGCTCACGTCGATGGCCTTCGAGAGGATGTCGGAGGACATGTCGGCGATGAGCGGGACGTCTCCGGTTTCGGGGAACGTCTTCCACTGGGAGCCTTCGATGGTGTTGTTCGAGGTGATGTGGACATAGGCCGCACCGGGTGTGAGCTTCAGCTCGCCCTGCTCGGGGATGCGGGTGTACTTGTCGTCCTTGGTGGAGGCGGCGATGTTCACGTTGCCGAGCTTCTGCGCCTCCTTGATGGCGTTCTTCGAGAAATTTCCGGTGTCTATGTAGTCGGCCGTCTTGCCGGCTGGGAGCAGGTTGATGGGGATCTGCGCGAACTGGAGACTCGCGCCGCCCTGGAGGAAGAGGACCTTGTAGTTCTCGGGGATGCCCATGATCTCGGAGATCAGGGACTGGGTTTCGCCGAGCAGAGCATCGAAGTCCTTAGATCGATGACTGATTTCCATGATGGACATGCCGGTGTTGGCGAAGCTCAGAATGGCCTTGCTCGTGCTTTCGAGCACCGGCTCGGGGAGTATTGCGGGACCGGGATTAAAATTGAATACGCTTCTCATATAAAATGTATCCTCCTAGGTATGCGATGACTTTCGATTATATACCAAACACTTGACGCCGGGAAGGGCAATTTTTTCAAGGACCGATTGAACCGTCACCGCCTGTTTCCACAGGGATGATGTTGACAGGGGCAGGCCAAAGAAGTAAGAACAAAATGAATGGCCGTTCAGATGCAGCCCCTTTTTTTCACGTGATTTTTTCGCATCGCAGGTCATGGATATCGAATGCAAGAGGTTTCACCACCAACACAGGAGGATATGTATGAACTTTGCACTAAGCGACGAGCACAAGATGGTAAAAGAGATGGCAAAGAAGTTTGCCGACCAGGAGCTCAAGCCCATTGCCGCCGAAGTGGACAAGACCCACAAGCACAGCGACGAAGTCCTGAAGAAGATGGCGGAGAACGGTTTCATGGGCGTGGCGATCCCCTCCGAGTACGGCGGGGCCGGCATGGACTACGTGGCCTACGCCCTGATCCTCACCGAGATCTCCAGGGGTTGCGCGAGCCACGGCGTGATCATGTCCGTGAACAACTCCCTGTACGGCTTCCCGGTGTACACCTTCGGCACCGAAGAGCAGCGCAAGAAGTTCAGCACCCCGGTCGCCAGCGGCGAGGCGTGCGGCTGCTACGGCCTCACCGAGGCCAACGCGGGCTCCGACCCTGCCGGCATGAAGACCACCGCGGTCCTGGATGGCGATTCCTGGATCTTAAACGGCGAGAAGAAGTTCATCACCAACGGCAACATCGCCAAGTACGCGGTGGTGGCCGCTGTCACGGACAAGGACAAGGGATACAAGGGCATCACCCAGTTCGTTATCGATCTCGAGGCCTGTGAGGGCTTCTCCGTGGGCAAGGTCGAGGAGAAGCTGGGCATCCGCGGCTCCGGGACCTCGGAGCTCGTGTTCGTGGACGCCCGCATCCCCAAGGACTCCATCCTGGGCGACCCGGGCAACGGCTTCAAGCAGATGCTCACCACGCTGGACTCCGGCCGCATCGGCATCGCGTCCCAGGCGCTGGGGATCGCCAAGGCAGCCCTCGAGGAGTCGGTGAACTACTCCAAGGAGAGGGTGCAGTTCGGCAAGCCCATCTCCAGCTTCCAGGCCACCCAGTTCAAGCTGGCCGACATGGCCACCCGCATCGACGCCTCCGAGCTCCTCATCCTGAAAGCCGCATGGCTCGAGAGCAACCACATGCACTTCGAGAAGGAAGCGGCCATGGCGAAGATGTACGCCTCCGACACGGCCATGGACGCCACCATCGAGGCGGTCCAGATCCTGGGCGGCTACGGCTACTCCTCGGAGTACCCGGTGGAGCGCCTCATGCGCGATGCCAAGATCACCCAGATCTACGAGGGCACCAACGAGATCATGCGCGTGGTCGTCTCCCGCGCCGTCCTCGGCATGCGCTAGACAGACACTCTGAACGAGGGGCAGGCCGGACTCCTGCCCCTCGTTTCCTGATCAGAAGCGTTCACTGTCCGCCGGGCCGCAGCCCTCTACCAAATCAATGAAAAAAGCGGCCCCAGAGGGCCGCTTCTTCTCCGACTTCCGACTTCTTCTTCCTTACCCTTCCCTGCTATCTCAATGCGCCTCAGCCCAGTTCTTCCCCACCCCGATGTCCACGCGCACCGGCACCTCGAGCGGCATGGCGTTTTCCATCTCGTGCTTCACGAGGGCCTTGAGCTCGTCGACCTCGGCGAGATCGGCCTCGAACACGAGCTCGTCGTGGACCTGGAGGATCATCCTGCTCTTCATGCCCGCAAGCTTCTCGTGGATCCTCACCATGGCGATCTTGATGATGTCCGCTGCCGTGCCCTGGATGGGGGTGTTGATGGCGATCCTGCGGCCCGCTTCTCGCTCGTTGAAGTTCGCTGACCTGATCTCCGGGATGGACCTGCGCCTGCCCAGCAGGGTGGTGACGCAGCCCTCCTCCTCGGCCTTAACGGCCATGGCGTCCATGTACTCGCGGATGCTCGCGTACCTCGCGAGGTAGCTGTCGATGTACTGCCTGGCCGTGTCCCGCTTGATCCTCAGCTCCTGGGAGAGCTTGTGGGCGCCCATGCCGTACATGATGCCGAAGTTGATGGTCTTGGCCACCCGGCGCTGCGCCTCCACCACCTGGTCTAAGGGGATGCCGAAGATCTCGGAGGCGGTCTTGGCATGGATGTCGACGCCTTCGGTAAAGGCCTGGCGCAGGGTCGCATCCCCGGTGATGTGGGCAAGGATGCGCAGCTCGATCTGGGAGTAGTCCGCGCTCAGGATGAGGTACCCCGGCGGCGCCACGAAGGCCTGCCTGATCCTGCGGCCCATGTCGGTGCGGATGGGGATGTTCTGGAGGTTGGGCTCGGAGGACGAGATCCGGCCCGTTGCCGTGACCGCCTGGTTGAACCGGGTGTGGATGCGGCCGGTCCGGGGGTCGATCATCTCGGGCAGGGCGTCCACGTAGGTATTCTTCAGCTTCGCGTACATCCGGTACTCGAGGATGGCCAGGGGCAGGTCGTGCTTCGCGGCCAGGGACTCGAGGACCTTGCTGTCCGTGGAGTACCCGGTCTTGGTCTTCCTGGCCGCGGGAAGGCCGAGCTTCTCGAACAGGATCTCGCCCAGCTGCTTGGGGGAGTTGATGTTGAACTCCTGGCCCGCCATGGAATAGATGCGGCCTTCCATGTCCTTGAGAAATCCGTCGATCTCACGGGCGATGACCTGAAGCCTGCTCGTGTCGAGGAGCACGCCGTTGGCCTCCATGGCGGCGAGCACCTTGGTGAGCGGTATCTCGATGTCGCGGTAGATCCCCTCGACCCCCGCCTCCTTCATGAGGACCTCAAGCCTGTCCCTGAGGGGCACGAGCACGCATGCGTGGCCGGCGAGGTACCCGGCCAGAGTCCCTTCGTCGACATCGGCCATGCTCAGGGAGTTCCTGCCGGAGCCCAGCAGGTCCCGCTCCCGGGGCACCTCCCTGTCCAGGTGGACCTTGGCCAGGTCTTCGAGGCTCACGGTCCCGTTGGAGGCGTCGAGGCAGTAGGCGGCGAGCATGACGTCGTCGATGCCAACACCGGTCCCGATCCCTTTGGGGATGGCCTGCACGAAGGCCTGCTTGGCGTCATGCATGACCAGGCGCGCTCCGGGGCTCGCCATGGGCTCGAGGCAGCGCTCGCGATCGAGGCAGACCCAGGCGTCGTCGCCCTGGGCAATGGCGGAGCCGATGCCCGGGACGAGGTACATGCCCGCCTCGCCGTCAAGGTCGGACCTGCAGGCGAGCTCGATCCTGCCGTTATGCTCGATGGCCTCCCGGGGGGCCTTCTCGAGACCCATCTCTGTGAGGAGGGCCTTGAACTCGAGCCTGCTGAAGATGTCGGTGAGCCGTTCACGGTCGAGCTCCCTCCTCACGAGGTCGCCCACCGTGAAGTCGAGCTCCATGCCGCTGTCCAGGGTCACGAGGGCCAGGCTGTGGAGGAGCTCCCGGGTGTGCCCCTTGATGGCGTTCATGAGCTTGGGGGTCCTGATGTTGTCCGCCTGCTCGATGATGTCGCGCACGTGGCCGTGGGCCTGGATGAGGGCTGCCGCACCCTTGGCGCCGATGCCCGGCACGCCGGGGATGTTGTCCGAGGAATCGCCCATGATGGCCAGCAGGTCCGGGATGAACTCGGGGTAGACGCCGAACTTCTCGAACACGGCCTGCCGGTCGTAGACCTTGCCCGTCAGCGTGTCCCACACCACCACGTCCCCGCCCACGAGCTGCATGAGGTCCTTGTCCCCGGAGACCACGTACACCCTGCACCCCGGGCCGCAGCCCTTCGCCACGGCCGCGATGATGTCGTCCGCCTCGTGGCCCTGTCTGCTCTTCATGGGGATGCCCAGGGCGTCCACGATCTCGAGGATGTAGGGGATCTGGACCGAGAGGTCGTCGGGCATCCGCTGCCGTGTGGCCTTGTAGTCCGCGTAGAGCTCGTGGCGGAAGGTCGGGCCCTTGGCGTCCAGCACGAAGCAGACGTGCTCAGGGTTCCTTTCCTTGAGCAGGTTGATGAGCATGCGGGAACAGATGTAGATGGCGTTCGTGGGCATCCCTGCCGACGTGGAGAGGTTGCGCATGGCGTAGAACGCCCGGTAGATGTACGAGCTGCCGTCGATGAGGTAGACTTCCTTCGGTCCGGTCACGGCTTCAGCATCCCCCTGCCCTTGTTCCCCGCCTTCCAGGCGAAATAGTCGCCCAGGATGCGGGCGTGGTCGAAGGCGATCTCTTCCGGCAGGGCGTTCCCGGGAAACACGGCAGCGTCCCCGGCATCGTCGCCCGCCGCGAGCGACCCTTCCCCCCGCGCCGCGAAGACCGTGGTGATGGTGTGCCCGCGCGGGTCCCGGGCCGGGTCCGAGTACACGTGGAACATCCTCACGTCCTCGAGCTTAAGCCCCGTCTCCTCGAGGGCTTCCCGAGAAGCCGCGTCCTCCACGGTCTCGCCGTAGTCCACGAACCCGCCCGGCAGCGCCCACCCGAAGGGCGGGTTCTTCCGCCTGATCATGACGATGCCGCCCTGATGCTCGATGATGATGTCCACGGTGGGCACCGGGCTCCGGTACACCCCGGTGTAGCGGCCGCAGGCAGGGCAGACGATCGTGCAGGCCATCAGGAATCCTTGAGCCAGAGCGACACCTCGAAGCCGCCCGTGCCGTCGATGGTGATGTCCGCGTGCTCCTTGAGCCCGCAGCACAAGTCCTCCACCGTGTCCCTGATCTCCGGGGTGAGGTCGAGCTCCGGGCAGGCGATGCGGATGGCGTCGTTTTCCAGGGCGATGCTCAAGGTCCTGCCCCGTTCGGTGGCCTTGATGACGGCGTCGATGATGCCCGTGAAGGCGTAAGACAGGGCGCTGTAGTCGGTCCTGACGTAGCAGGACCGGGACCCGAGATTCAGGTCGCGCTTGGTCTCGTGCTTGAAGCGCATGTCCGCCATGAGGAAGTTGAGCTCCATCTCCAGGTACTCCCTGAGCTCGATGGAGGTGTAGCCCTCGGAGACCATCTGGATCTTGTACCCCAAAGCTTTCAGGGCATGGTCGATCTTGTCCGCGCCCTCGAGGATGGAGCGCAGGTCCTTGTCGTTCTTCTCCTTCATGGCCGCGAGCTGGTCGTCGGGGAGGTCTTTGAAGGATTCGAGCCGCTCGTTCCTCGCCTGGAGGAGCTGGGCCCTGCCCATGACCCACATGAGCGGGGTGTTCAGGTTGTGCACGAGCCCCCCCGCGAGGGACCCGATGTGTTCCAGCACCTTCTCCTTCATACCTCCTCCATGAACGCCCGGTAGGCGAGATAGGTCGAGAAGGTGTCGACCTTCGAGGAGAGCTCGAAGGGCGAATGCATCGACAGGAGCGCAGGACCCATGTCCACGATGTCCATGCCGTACTGGGCGAGGAATTTGGCCACCGTGCCGCCGCCGCCCTCGTCCACCTTGCCCAGCTCGCCCGTCTGCCAGGGCACGCCCCTCCTGTTCAGGATGGAGCGGACGTACGCCATGTACTCGGCAGACGCCTCGCTGGAGCCCACCTTGCCCCTGGCGCCCGTGAACTTGGTGATGCACACGCCGTATCCCATCCTGGCCGCGTTCAGCTTCTCGTGCACCTCGGGGTAGTCCGGGTCCAGCGCGCCGTTGGCGTCGCCGGAGATGGCCTTCGAGCGGTAGAGCACCCGGGAGGGCACCACCTCTTCCTTGAACCGCTCGCCGAGCTCCCACAGCAGCTCCTCTATGAACCTGCTCTGGGCACCGGTGTTGCCCTCGCTGCCGATCTCCTCCTTGTCCACCAGGAGCGAGATGGCGGTGTGGGGCGTCTTCCGCGCGTCGCGCGCCGCGGCGTAGGCCGCCCAGGAGCAGACGCGGTCGTCCTGGCCGTAGCCGCCCACGAGCGACCGGTCGAAGCCCACCTCGCGGGCAGGCCCTGAGGGCACGATCTCCAGGTCGGCAGAGATGAAGTCCTGCTCCACGATACCGTACCTGTCGCGGAGCATCCCGAGCACGCGCTCCTTGACCTTGTTCTCCTTGAGCTCAAGGTCGGGCCGGGAGCCTACGATGATGTTGAGCTTCTCGCCCTGGAACGCGTCGGAGAGCTTCTTCGAGTACTGGACGTTCTGGGCCAGGTGGGGGAGCAGGTCTTCGATGGTGAAGCACGGGTCGTTCGCATCCTCGCCGATGACCACGTCCACCACCCTGCCGTCCTCCTTCACCACCACCCCGTGGATGGCCAACGGCCTGGCGAGCCACTGGTACTTCTTGATGCCGCCGTAGTAGTGGGTCTTGAGCATGGCGAAATCGACGTCCTCGTAGAGGGGGTTGGCCTTGAGGTCGAGCCGGGGGCAGTCGATGTGCGCGACCACGAGCCTCACGCCATCCTTCAGGGGGAGCCTGCCCTTCCTGCAGCAGGCCACGACCTTGCCCCGGTTCTCGATGAGGATGAAGTCCCTGACGCCCCTGGAGGCCTCCCTGATGTAGGCAACCGCCTCCCGCTCGGTCTTCACGGAGCTCAGGAAGGCGAGGTACTCCCGGTTGTAGGCCTCGACGTCGTCAAGCCTGTCCTTGAGAATCTCCCACCCGGACTTGACCTTGTGGCCAAGGTCACCCGTTTCCGTCTGCTTTTTTCTCGGCATCTTTCCCCTCTCCGGCATCTTCGGTATAGATCTCGGTAATGGCCCGGACCTCGATCCCGGCCTCCTTGAGCGCCTTTCTGATGTCGGCCTTCTTGGCGTCCGTCACCTTGAGAATGTAGCTCTGAAGCTTCACGTGAACCTCCCTGATATGGTTCTCCCGCACCTGATACAGGTATCGCCCTTCATGTCCTGTCTTGCAATCAGATATCCCTTCCGGTCGATGATGGTGTGCCCGCACCCGGGGCAGTAGGTGCTCTCGCCCGGATGCCCGGGCACGTTCCCTGTGTACACAAAGAACAGGCCTTCCTGAAGGCCGATGTTCCGGGCCTCCTCGAGCTCCTCCACCGGGGTCGGCGGTGCGCTCTCGTAGTGGTACCCGGGGTAGTACCGGCTCAGGTGCCAGGGGATCCCCGGGCTCACCGAAGCGATGAACCGGGCGATCTGCCTGAGCTCCCCGGGCGAGTCGTTCTCCCCGGGGATGATGAGCGTGGTGATCTCGATCAGGACCCCTGCCTCGTGATATGCCCGGATCGCGTCGAGCACAGGCCCGAGCCTGGCCTTGCAGAGCCTCTTGTAGAAATCTTCCGAGAAGGACTTCAGGTCGATGTTCGCGGCGTCGATGAGCCCGGCCAGGTCGCTCTTCACGATGTCCGGGTTGATGAAGCCGTTCGTGACCATGATATTGGCGAGGCCCTGCTCACGGGCCAGCTTCGCGGTGTCCAGGGCGTACTCGAGGTAGATCGTGGGCTCGGTGTAGGTGTACGAGATGCTCGCGCACTTCCTGGCCAGGGCCGCCTTGACGACCTCTTCCGGGGGCAGCTCCTCGCCGGTGACCCCGCCTGTGTGGAGGGGGTACTGGGAGATGTCCGCGTTCTGGCAGAAGGCGCACCTGAGGTTGCAGCCCACCGTGGCGATGGAGAACGTCAGCGAGCCCGGGAGGAAATGGTACAGGGGCTTTTTCTCGACCGGATCCACGCTCGCCGCGATGGACCTGCCCCACACGAGGCTCTGGATCGTTCCGCCCACGTTCTTCCTCACCCCGCAGAAGCCGGTCTTCCCTTCGGAAATTTTACACAGCTGGGGGCACAGGTGGCACTGCACCCGCGAGCCGTCGAGACGTGTCCAGAACCTGGCCTCTTTCATCAGTCCCTGTATCGGGCCCCCTTGTCTGCGGACAGGCTCATCCCGGCGTAGCGCTTGAGCACGCCGGTGAGCTCCTTCACCGGGGGATTCCACCCCTGCCTGCGTTTCTCGAGCTCAGGGGCCTCCACGAGCAGGTCGAGCCTGCGGTTGGGGATGTCGATGAGGATGCGGTCGCCGTCACGCACGAACGCGATCGGTCCGCCCGAGGCCGCCTCGGGCGAGACATGGCCGATGGCCGCTCCCCTCGTGCCTCCGGAAAACCTGCCGTCGGTGATCAGCGCCACGTCGCGATCGAGCCCCATGCCCGCGATGGAAGACGTGGGCGTGAGCATCTCCCGCATGCCCGGCCCTCCCTTGGGGCCCTCGTACCTGATGATCACGACATCGCCGGTCTTGATCCTTCCCCCGATGATGGCCTCCTGCGCCTCGTCCTCGGAGTCGAAGACCCTGGCGATTCCTTCCCTCTTCATCATCTCCGGGGCGACGCCCGACTGCTTCACCACCGCCCCGTCGGGCGCCAGCGAGCCGCGCAGGATCGCGATCCCGCCCTCCTGGTGGTAGGCCTTCTCCAGCGGCCGGATCACGTCGTCGTCGAGGATCTCGGCCTTCGCAATGTTGTCCCCCAGGGTCGCTCCGGTGGCGGTCATGACGCTCCGGTCGAGGACGTTCAGGCCTTCGAGCCTCTTCATCACGGCCTGGATGCCGCCTGCCCGGTAGAGGTCCTCGATGTGGTGGGGGCCGGCCGGGGAGAGGGAGCAGAGGTGGGGCACCTTCCTGCTCATGCGGTCGAAGTCGTCGAGGTTCAGCGCGATCCCCGCCTCGTGGGCAACGGCCGGCACGTGCAGGACCGTGTTGGTGGAGCAGCCCAGGGCCATGTCCACGGCGATGGCGTTGTTGAAGGCCTCCGGCGTGGCGATGTCGCGAGGCTTGATGTCTTTTTCGAGGAGCTCCATGACCTTCATGCCCGCCTGCTTGGCGAGCCTGACCCGCTCCGAGAAGGGCGCCGGGACCGTGCCGTTCCCGGGAAGGCCGAGCCCCAGGGCCTCGGTAAGACAGTTCATGGAGTTGGCCGTGAACATGCCCGAGCAGCTCCCTGCCGTGGGGCAGGCGCACCCTTCGAGCTCCACGAGGTCCTGCTCGGTTATCGTGCCTGCCTTGTACTGGCCGATGCCCTCGAACACGGAGATGAGATCCACGGGCCTGCCCCGGTGCATCCCCGCGAGCATGGGGCCTCCTGACACCACGATGGCCGGGATGTTGAGCCGCAGGGCGGCCATGAGCATGCCCGGCACGACCTTGTCGCAGTTGGGGATCAGAATCAGCGCGTCGAAGGCGTGGGCCATGACCACGAGCTCGATGGAGTCCGCGATGATCTCCCGGGACGGGAGCGAGTAGTGCATGCCCGCGTGGTTCATGGCGATCCCGTCGCAGATGCCGATGACCGGGAACTCCATGGGCGTTCCGCCCGCCATGCGCACGCCGTCCTTCGCGGCTCGGGCGATGGTGTTCAGGTGGATGTGGCCTGGGATGATCTCGTTTGCCGAGTTCACGACGCCCACGAAGGGGCGCGCGATCTCCTCGTCGGTGAATCCGTTGGCCTTGAGCAGGGCCCGGTGCGGGGCCTTTTCAAAGGACCTCTTCGCGGCATGGCTTCTCATGGTTAAGTTCTCTTCCTCCCTCCTGAAAATGCGGTCAGAGTATTGCACGGAACAGGGTCGTTTTCAAGCACAGGATTCCCCTCCGGGCCTGCTCTCGAGCACCCGGCGGGACATCTTTTCCTGCGGGTTCTACGGACAGTGGGCCCGGCGCGAGGCGGCCGTCACCCCGGCGCGGAAACGATTCCTTCATGATTGACCTGTGCTGGCTGTTTTTTTCACCGGCCAGCCCCTTATCATAATCCTAGGAAGGTCAAGATAAGGGGTTATTGCTTATGAAATTGCTGGACGAAATCATTGATGTCATCCTGAGCACCACCGGGGGCGACATCAAGCGAGACATGCTCATCGAAGATTTCAAGCTGGTGGGAAACATCCTCGACTCAATGGCGGTGACCAATCTCATCCTGGCCCTGGAAGACAGGTTCGGGTTCATGTTCAGCGACGACGAGCTTTCCGCAGAGGCGTTCGAAACCGTGGGCACTCTGGCCGAGCTGGTGAGGAGCAAGCTCCAGTAAAGGTCATGGGTATGGCGACCGAACGGATCTTCTTCTTTTCCGGGAGCCTCGGACGCAGGCTCCTGGGCGTCCTCTACCGGCCCGACTCTCCCGTCCCCGGGGGGACGGGCATCGTGTACTGCCACCCCTTCACGGAAGAGCACAACATGTCGCATACCGCCATGGTGAAGGTGTGCCGCGCCCTGAGCGGGATCGGGTACCCGGTGCTGCGCTTCGACATGAGCGGCTGCGGAGACAGCGAAGGTGAGCTGACAGAGGTGGAGATACCATCCTGGATGGAAGACCTCGATGCAGCCGTGGAGGCCCTGCGGGCCGAGACGGGTGCACGGCATGCAGCCCTGCTCGGGCTGAGGCTCGGGGGAGGGCTCGCCCTGCTCCGCGCTCAGGAGGACCCCGCCGTGCCGTTCCTCGTCCTCTGGGAGCCTGTGCTCGATTTTGCCCTGTACATCAGGCAGTTCATGAGGAGGGCCATCGCCTCGGAGATCGTCGGGAGCGCAGGCGGCGGGACCACCGTGGCAGGCCTCGAGAAGGACCTGGCCGACCGGGGAGAGGTGAACGTGATCGGCTACCCCATCACGAGGGCTCTGTTCGACAGCTTCCTTGCGGTCTCACGCAGGCCCGTGCAGCAGAGCCCGCGCTGCCCCGTCCTCGTGCTGTCCATATCCCAGGGAGACAGGCCGTCCTTCGCCTTGGGCGCGTACCGGGACATGCTCGAGGGGGCAGGGGCGGAGGTGAGCTTCGACCACATCCAGGCCGAGCCGTTCTGGGACCGGTACTGGCGCTGGGAGTGCCCGGAGGCCGCCACGCGCACCGTGCGGTGGGCGGCGGACATCGGGAGGCGGGGGTAGCCGTGGAAGAAGCGGTCCAGTTCTCCTGCAACGGAAACAGGCTCTACGGCGTCCTGCACATGCCCGAGCCCCGGGGGCCCTGCCCCGACGCCGTCATCGTCGTGTCCGGCGGGCCGCAGATCCGCTACGGGAGCCACCGCCTGTACGTGCAGCTGGCGCGCCGCCTGTGCGCGCGGGGCCTGGCCGTGCTCAGGTTCGACTACGAGGGCATGGGGGACAGCGAAGGGCCCTCGGTCGAGGCTGAAGGCGCAGGGCCCTCCATACACGCCGCGGTGCAGTACATCGAGGCCGTGCTGCCGGGGTCGAGGAGGTTCATCTGGTCGCTCTGCGACGGGGCAACGGCTGGCGTCCTGTATGCCTCCCGGCACGAGGGTGCGCTGGCAGGGCTGATCCTGTGCAACCCCTTCGTGAGGGACCACGTGAACGTCTACCGGAAGCACTACTACAAGGAGCGCCTGTCCGACAGAGGCTTCTGGACCAGGGTGCTGAAAGGGCAGATCGACTTCAGGGCGTCCCTGTCCGCAGGCGCCAGGTTCCTGGGTGCATCCGCCGCGCACGCCCTGAAGGGCGCGGTCGGGGAAAGGCCCGACACGCTCCCGGCCTTCACCCCCGACTCGTTCCTGCGCAGCCTCAGGGCCGTCTCGATCCCGGTCCACTGCATCCTGAGCACCAACGACTACGTGGCGCGGGAGTTTCAAGACATCATGCTTTCCCCCAAGGCGAGGAAAGCCCTCGGGAAGAACGGGGGCATCAAGGTGTCCCACATCAGCGGGGCCGACCACACCTTCACCCGACCCGAGTTCAAGGAATCGCTGTTCGCCTTGATAACGAAGGCCCTTCAGGAAATGGGGTCTGCCATGGAAGCGGGAGGTTACGATGAAACCGGCTCATGAAAGCGAGAACGCGTCGATTCCCGTACACGACAGGAAACGGGTCGTTGCCGACCTGATCACAAGCGCCAGGGACGCATGCGCCGACAAGACGGCCGCCTTCCAGGGAAGCAGCACGATCACCTACGGGGAGCTCTGCGAAGGGAGCGAGAGGCTCGGGAGGTTTCTCAGGGACCTCGGGGTGGAAAAAGGCGACCGGGTCTGCTTCTACCTGGAGAAGATGTTCGAGAAGATCATGTCCATCTTCGGCATAAGCATGGCGGGCGGGGTCTTCGTCCCCATCAACCGGCTGTCGAAGCCCGGCCAGGCGGTGCACATCCTCAACGATTCAGGCGCCCGCATCCTCATCACCACGGCCAGCAGGCTCACGTCCCTCACGGACGTCATCCATGAGGTCAATAGCCTTCAAACTGTCATTTCCATCGGCCCCGTCCGGGACATCGAGGCGCCTCCCGGCATTTCCGTCATTGAGTGGGGCGAGATCATGGACAGGCCGGGAGGGTCCGTCCCCGGGGTCCACGTCTCGGAGCACGACCTCGCGGCGATCCTGTACACGTCGGGGTCCACGGGCAAACCCAAGGGGGTCGTCCTGAGCCATCAGAACATCATGGCGGGCATGTGCAAGATCTCCGAGTACCTGAAGATCACCCCCGGCGACCGCCTGCTGAGCATCCTCTCCTTCGGGTTCGACTACGGCCTGAACCAGCTCACCACGGCCTTCGGCCAGTGCGCCCAGATCGTTCTTGCCGATTACCTCTTCCCCAGGGACATCATCAAGGCAGTGGAGCGGTACGAAATCACCGGGCTCGCATCGGTCGCCCACACCTGGATCCAGCTCCTGCAGGTCCCCTGGGAAGGCACGGCCATGAGCTCCCTGAGGTACATCACGAACTCCGGCGGCGCGATCCCGGCCCACCTGGTCCTCGAATTGAAAAGGAGGCTGCCGCACACCGAGATCTTTCTCATGTACGGCCTCACCGAGGCCTTCAGGTCCACCTATCTCCCTCCCGAGCTGGTGGAGAAGCACCCCAGCTCCATCGGCCGGGCGGTCCCTGGCGAGGAGATCATGGTGCTCGGCCCGGGCGACCGGCCAGTACAGCCGGGCGGGACCGGGGAGCTCGTCCACCGGGGGGTCCTCGTGTCCCAAGGGTACTGGAACGACCCCGGGCTCACCGCGGTCAGGTTCAGGCCCAACCCCCTCCAGCCTCCGGAGGTGCCCCTGCGGGAGATGGTGGTGTACTCGGGCGACCAGGTGAGGATCGACGAGGAGGGGCTGCTCTACTTCATCGGGAGGTGGGACGAGATGATCAAGTGCGCCGGGAACCGGATCAGCCCCACGGAGGTGGAGGAGGTCATCTACCAGTGCAGCGGCGTCGCGGATGCCGTCGCCCTGGGAGTCCCCCACGAGACCTACGGCCAGTCCGTGCTCGCGGTCGTCTCCCTGACCGGGCAGGCGGCCCTCACGGAAACGGACATCCTGGAGTACTGCCGGGACGGGATGCCCTCCTACATGGTGCCCTCCGAGGTGGAGATCTGGGACAGCCTGCCCAGGAACAGCAACGGCAAGCTCGATCGGGCGGCCATCAGGAAGGCTGTGCTCGACAGGAAAGAGCTGCAGGTGGCCAATGAATAACAACACCGCGCTGCTTTCGGCCCTCTCCCGCTTCCGGCAGCAGGACGGCGTTCTGTTCGTGGGGGACAGGCCCGTGCCGGACATTGCGAAAGACCTCGGCACCCCCCTCTACATCTACAGCGATACGGTCATCCGGGAGCGCCACCGGCTTCTGCGAAGCCTCCTGCCCGAAGGGGTGGAGGTGTACTACGCGGTCAAGGCCAATCCCAACCTGGACGTCATCAGGCTCATGGGCAGCCTGTACGACGGCCTCGACATCTCCTCCAAGGGCGAGATGGAGCGGGCCATCGTCGCGGGGGTGTCGCCGTCCGTGATGAGCTTCGCCGGGCCGGGGAAAAGGGTCTCGGAGCTCGACTATGCCCTGTCGTGGAACATCGGCAGCATCAGCGTCGAGAGCGCCCGTGAGCTCGAGCTCATCAGGTCGCTGTGCAGTGAGAAGAACCGGGAGGCAAGGATCATGGTCCGGGTCAACCCGGACTTCGAGCTCACCCGTTCGGGCATGGGCATGGGTGGGCCGCGGCAGTTCGGCATCGACTCGGAGCAGGTGCCCGCGATCGTCGAATCCATCAGGCGCGACGAGCGCCTGGACTTCCAGGGGGTGCACGTCTTTTCCGGGTCCCAGAACTTGAGCGCCGCGAACATCGTGGAGCATTTCGACCGGATCATCGGGTATGCCGTCGAGGTGAGCGAGTCCGCCGGCGCCCCCCTGAGGGTGGTCAACATCGGAGGGGGGCTGGGCATACCCTACTTCTCGCACGAAACAGACCTCGATCTTGCCGCGGTCGGGTCCGGGCTCGAACGCATCCTCCTCAGGCACGCAGGCAGCCTGAAGGGGACCCGCGTAAGGATGGAGCTCGGGCGGTACCTCGTGGGGGAATGCGGCCTCTACCTCTGCAGGGTACTGTACCGCAAGGTATCCAGGGGCAAGGTCTTTCTCGTCACGGACGGGGGCATGCACCACCACCTGGCCGCCTCGGGCAACCTGGGACAGAGCCTTGCCAGGAGGCCCATGCCCGTCACCGTGGCGAACCGGCTCGACGGGCCCAGCGAAAAGGCCACCATCGTGGGTCCCCTGTGCACCCCGCTGGACACCTTCGGGTCCATGGAGCTCCAGCGGGCGGAGGAGGGAGACCTGATCGCGGTCCTGAATTCCGGCGCATACGGGCTTTCGGCGAGTCCGGTCCAGTTCCTGAGCCACGAGCAGCCCGGAGAGGTGCTGATATAGGGCATGAGGATGAGGGCTGCACGCTCCCCGGGGGAGAGGGCGTGGCGTGACCGAAGGGCACGGGATCGAAGGCCTGTACCCTTCGAGAGGGGGTAGGACGTTCATGGTGACGGTGGAGACCATAACCGGCAGGGAGGAGATCGAACGGTACGTGCCCCTGTGTCGAGAGCTTGCATGCGAATCGGGATGCCACCTCCCCTTCCAGGGCCTGCGGCACCCCCTCGTGTGGTGGGACCACTTCAACAATGCCGACGGGACCGATTTCAAGAGCAAGCGCGGCACGAACTTCCTCGGGGTCCGCAGCCGGCTGGAGAAGCTGTTCCTCCTCGCCGCCCGGAACGGGCAGGGCCTGTGCGGGGTGGTCCCGCTCGTGGAATACTCGGTGGAGACGGCAGGCTTAAGGGACGCCGTCCGGGTGATCACCCTGCCCGGGGACTTCTTCATCCCCTACCAGGACTTCACTGTTTCCCCCGGCGTAAGGGGTGAAGCGGTCGCCGCCCTCCTGGGGGCGGTGTCGGAGCTCCTGGGCGAACGCGGCCTGGCTGTCCTTCCCTACGTGCCCGAAGGCTCCCCGAACGTCCCGCACATCCGGGAAGGCATTGAGGGGCTCTCCTCGAAAGGGCTCCGGTGCACGGCAGCCGTGACCGGCCGCAGGGGCGGGGTCAGGCCCTGGACGATCGAGCCCATCGTCTCGGTCCTGAGGCAGATCACGGACCAGGATATGCCGCAATCCCCGAAGGATGCCATATGCGCGCTGATCGGCGACCTGAAGGCCTGCCCCCCCATGAACCTCCTCTTTCCCGGGACGCGCAGGGGCTTCGAGGGGAGGATCGAGGCTGTGATCGGGCACCTGGCAGGCACACCGGCCGTGGCGGGAAGGATAGGCTCCCTGAGGGCCCTTCTCGAAGACGAAGCGCTCCTCTACCCTTTCATCCGGCTCCCCGGAGACCGCCAGGCATACCTGGGCAGCCTCGGGAAGAGCTCGAAGGCGAATTTCCACCTGTACACGAACAGGTTCACGAAGGCGTCGGGCTCTTTCGAGAAGCTCACCTCCCCGGAGATCACCGATGCTGACATCGACGACTGCCTGAGGATCCATAGCCTGAGGTGGGGCGAGAACTCCGTTTCCCTCAGGAACGAGTCGTCCCACGGCTTCCTGAAGGACCTGTGCAGGCAGCTGTCGCTCGAAGGCTCCCTCACCCTCTTCTTCGCCAGGTATCAGGGCAGGAGGATCGCCTCGCACTCCTGCATCGACGTCGGGGGCCGCAGGGAGGCCTACCTGATCGGGAGGGACCCGCTTTTCGACGAGACCAGGGCAAGCCGCCTCCTGTACCTCCACACGATCCTCGACGCGATAGAGGGCGGCTTTCACACCTATGACCTGGGGTTGGGCTGGCATGCCTACAAAATGAGCTTCACGAAGACCTGCAGCCGGACCCTGAATTTCTTCATCTCACCGGGCGTCCGACCCCTCGATCTTTCGAAACTGTTTCTGGGGTACGAATGCATGATTCCTCTGGACGGGGAATGGGCCTGCCGGACAGGCAGAGATCATATGCAAGGATGAACATGATGCAGATCGATATCCTGAGGTATGAGGACATGACCCCTGAGGTTCTCCAGGAGCTGAGGGCGTGCGCCCGCAGCGCAGGGAGCAGGCTTCCCTTCTGTCTTCCCGAGATGCCGCTCATCTGGTGGAGGAATTTTTCCAGCTCCAACGGCGAGCCCTTCGGCATCAGGCGGGGAAGAAATTTTCTCGGCGCGCAGTGCTGGCTGAGGGATTTCTTCTACCTCGTTGCCCGTGAGGGTACGCGCATCTGCGGGGCCGCGCCCATGGCGTCCTTCACCGTGAGGCTGCCCAACGTTCAAGACCCCTTCAAGGTCTTCACCTTTGCGGGCGACTATGTCCTCGCGCCCTACCAGGACTTCCTGGCGCTCCCCGAAGCACGCGGCGAGGTCCTGTCCGCCCTGATCTCCGCGTGCGTCTACCTGATGGGAGACGGGTACGACATGGTCTCGTTCGGGCACATCCCCGAGGAGTCGGCCAGCATTCCCGTGCTCGATCGCCTCTTCGAGGACCTGCCGCCGGAGATACCCCGGAAGCGGTGCATCACCTCGCAGAAGGGGGGCGTTCATCCCTGGACCCTTGCCACCCTGCAGAAGCTCATGCTCATGCTCTACTACAAGGTCGCCGTCGACCAGCCCGAATACAAGCCCGTGTACGAGCTCTCGTGCAGGCTGAGGCAGTGCCGTCCCGACTCGCTTCTCTTTCCCCGGAACAGGATGGAGCTCGAGGCGGGCCTCCAGGCCCTGGTGGCGGCGCACGCCCACGTCGACGGCATCCGGGACGAGGTGCAGTCCATCCACCGGCTCCTGGGCACGAACCCCATCCAGTATCCGTTCATCGAGCTGCCCAGGGAGCGCGAAGGCTATCTCCAGCAGTTGGGGAAAAAGACCCGGTTCAATTACCGGCACGACCGGAAGAGGCTTCTGGGCAGCGGCGGCGGGGTGGAAAAGATCTCGTCCGGGGGGGTGACGGAGGCCGACGTCATGGACTACCTGAACCTCCACATGATGCGGTGGGGCAAGCGCTCCGTTGCCATAAGCGACCGCACGGTCGAGTTCCACAGGCAGCTGTGCATGGCCGCCGCCCGGGAAGGCTACCTCACCCTGTTCTTCATCAGGTGGTGCGGCAAGCGGATAGCCGCCCAGTCCTGCTTCGACATCGGGGACCGCCGCGAGGCGTATTTCACGGGCCTCGACCCGGACCACGAACAGAGCGGCGCAGGCATCGTGCTGTTCCACGAGACCATCCTCGACGCCATCGACAACGGGTTCACCCGGTACGAGTTCGGCTACGGAGGCGACGAGTACAAGTTCAAGTTCACCCGCACGACCTCGAAGACCTACAGCTATTTCCTTGCCGGAAGGAAGGGCATGCCCGACCTGGAAAAGATCTTCCTGGGGTTCGAGTGCATGGTCGAGTGCCCGGGCAGGGCTCGGATCATGGAGGAAGAGGACGGGGAGGAGGCGGGCCTGTGATCTCCGTGCACGTGCTGTCACGGCGTTCCGAGATCGACGAGGTCCTCCCCCGATGCGTGCAGCTCGCCCGGGAGTCCGGCAGCGTCCTGGTTTCCCAGCACCTCCCGGTGCCCCTCCTCTGGTGGGACCTGTTCAACAGCCTCGACGGGGCCGACTACAACAGCAGGCGCGGCACGAACTTTCTCGGGGCAAAGAGCTGGCTGCGCGACTTCCGCCTCCTCGTCGCCATGGAAAAAGAGACGGTTCTGGGCGTGCTTCCCATCGTCACCTACCACGTCAAGGTGGCGGGCCATGAGAACCTGCTGCGGGTCCTCACCCTTCCCGGAGACTATCAGCTCATGTCCCGCCAGGATGTGACCGTATCCCCCGCACGTAGGGAAGAGACGGTCAGGCGCCTCCTGGAAACACTGGCAGGGCTCCTGGAGCAGGAGGGGGATGCTGTCGTCCTCCAGCACCTGCCTGATGAATCGCCGAGCATCCCTGCCCTCAGGCGCGCCCTCGAGGACCTTTCACAAAGGGGATTCGGCTGCTCGGCAGCCCGGACCGGCCGCCGGGGCGGGGTGAGGCCGTGGACCGCCGACGCCATCCTCTCGTGCCTGAGGCAGGCCCAGGACAGAGACGTGCCCCAGGCGGCAAAGGACGGGGCGAGGGCCCTGATCGACGACCTTGCGGCCTGCCCCCCCATGAAGCTGCTCTTCCCCAGGACGCGCAGGGATTACGAGGAGCGGCTGCAGGCGATCGTCGGGGCCCTTGCCGGCAGCCCAGAAGCCCTGCACCTGGCCGATACGATGACCTCGCTGCTCGCAGACGGCGTGGTCATCTACCCGATGATACGGCTCCCCGGCGACCGCCCGACATACGTGAGCAGCCTCGGGAGGAACTGGCGGACAAAAACGCGGAACTACCGGAACCGGTTCACAAAGAACGGAGGGGATCTCGAAAAGATAGCCTCAGCGGACCTGACGGAACAGGACATCGAAGACCACCTGAGGCTCCACAACCTGAGGTGGGGCGAGGCCTCCGCCTCCCTCAGGGGAGAGGCGTCGTACCGTTTCCACAGGGGGCTCTGCCGTATGCTGGCCTCTGACGGGTACCACACCCTCTTCTTCGCGCGCTACCAGGGCACGAGGATTGCGAGCTGCTCCAACATAGACATCCTTCACCGCAGGGAGGCCTACAAGACCGGTAGAGACCCGGCATACGACCAGTGGAGCGCGAGCCGCCTCGTCATCTATGAATCCATCCTCGATTCCATCGACAAAGGGTTTTCCCACTATGACTTGGGCCTCGGCTGGTATGCCTACAAGATGGCCTTTGCGAAGGAATATTCCACCACGTGGAACTTCTTCATCACCCCCGGGGGCATGACACTCGATCTGAACGGGCTCTACGCAGGGTACGAGTGCATGATCCCTTCATGAACCGATCCTTTCGAATATTCGAAAGCCTCTTTTCAGAAAAAGAATGCATAACCCGAAAAGGTCTCTTGACTCATCGCACAGGTGTTATATGTACAGCATAAAGACATCGTTTCAAAGGGTGAGAAGCATCGGATGAAACACATCATCGTCAACAGGAACATTACAGGAAACAGCTCGCGGAGAGGAGGAGCAGATCAGTGAAAGAAAGAGATTATTTCCAGGCTCTCTATGAAGTGGTGAAGGTGGTCAATGCCTCTCTGGACATGGCCACGGTGCTCGAGGAGATCGTCAAGTCCGTGGCCCAGACCATGTGCGTCAAGGCCTCGTCGATCCGTCTCCTCGACTCCCGGAAGAGGTCCCTCATCATGGGCGCAGCCTACGGGCTCTCGAAGGGCTACCTCAAGAAGGGCCCGGTGCTCGTGAAGGAAAGCGGCCTCGATCAGAAGGCGCTCTCGGGCCAGCTCATCTGGATCAAGGACGCCCAGACCGACCCCGACTTCCAGTACGGCGCCGGCGCGAAGGCCGAAGGCATCAAGTCCGTGCTCGTCGTGCCCCTGAAGGTGGAGAAGGCCGCCATCGGGGTGCTCAGGGTCTACGCGGACAAGGTGCGCGAGTTCAACCAGCAGGAGATCAAGTTCATGGAGGCCGTGGCGAATCTGAGCGCCATGGCCCTGGAGAACGCACGGCTCCACCAGGCGCTCAAGACCAATTACGACCTGCTTGTGGCACACAAGTATCGTCTGGACGACAACTGAAAAGGAGGCAACAGCCATGATCCGAGTCGGAATCAACGGCTTCGGCCGTATAGGAAGGCAGGTCCTGAAAGCCATCATGGAGAGGCACGGGGACACGCTGCAGGTCGTTGCGGTCAACGACATCTCCAGCGTGGAGACCAATGCCCACCTGTTCGAATATGACACCAACTACGGTCACTTCACCGGAGAGATCGCGGTAAAGAAAGACACCTTCATCATCAACGGGAACAAGATCAGAAACTACTCGTTCAGGGATCCTTCCGGCATCCCGTGGGACGACGAGGGCGTCGACGTGGTCATCGAGTCCACGGGCCTGTTCCTCGACCGGGAGAGGGCCTCGACGCACCTCTACAGCGGCGCGAAAAAGGTCGTCATCACCGCCCCGGCCAAGGGAGAGGACATCACCGTGGTCATGGGGGTGAACCACAAGGACTACAACCCCAAAAAGCACGACATCGTCTCGAACGCGTCCTGTACCACGAACTGCCTGGCCCCGCCCGCGCTCGTGATCCACAAGGCATTCGGGATCGAGAAGGGATGGATGACCACGGTCCACTCATACACGAACGACCAGAGGATCCTCGACATGCCCCACAAGGACCTCAGGCGCGCCCGGGCCGCCGCCCTGAACATCATCCCCACCTCCACCGGCGCGGCCAAGGCCCTGTCCCTGGTCATCCCGGACCTCAAGGGCAAGCTCGACGGCTACGCCCTGAGGGTGCCCACGCCCACGGTCTCCGTGGTCGACCTCACGATCCAGCTCACGAAGGACGCCACCACGGACGAGCTCAGGAACGCGCTGAGGAAGGCCTCCCGGACCTCGCTCAAGGGCATCATGGCCTGCGAGGACAAGCCGCTCGTGTCCACGGACTTCAAGGGCAACGAGCACTCGTCCATCGTGGACATCGAGTACACGAGCGTGATGCAGAAGAACCTGGCAAAGCTCGTGGCCTGGTACGACAACGAGTGGGGGTATTCCTGCCGGGTGTCCGACCTGGTGAACTACATTGCGGGCAAGGGACTCTAACCCTTCGACGCGAAAGTACGACCTTGGCACACGCGAGGGCGTTCCTCCCTTCCGGGGGGGGCGCCCTCCTTTTTTGTCGGTTATTCCCTGGTTCGTTACTAGGGTTTTTCCCTATGTTTATCCTGGGTTACTCCTTATGGCAGATCGGCAAAAAATGATTCTGTTATCCATGTTTTAGCTTGACTTCGGTCTCCCTGCTTCCCTATAGTGCTAGCTCAATCAGGAGCATGAACGCAGGCTCACAGCTTCCATCCGCTGCTGACTCTGGGGGAAAACAAGAAACGAATTCATCTTCCGCGCTGCCGCAGCCCTGTGCGAAGACAGGGGCGGACGCAGGAGAAGGGCACAACGAGAGGGGAACGCTTATGCCAAGGAGAGACGACATCCACAAGGTCATGATCATCGGTTCCGGCCCCATCATCATCGGGCAGGCGTGCGAGTTCGACTATTCCGGGACCCAGGCGTGCAAGGCGCTGCGGGAGCTCGGCTACGAGGTCGTGCTCGTGAACTCGAACCCGGCGACCATCATGACCGACCCCGGCATGGCCGACGCGACCTACATCGAACCCCTCAACGTCCCCACCCTGGATGCCATCATCGAGGCGGAGCGCCCCGACGCCATCCTGCCGAACCTGGGCGGGCAGAACGGCCTCAATCTCACCTCAGCCCTGAACCGTGAGGGCATCCTCGCCAAGCACGGGGTGAAGGTCATCGGCGTCAACATCGATGCCATCGAGCGGGGCGAGGACCGGCAGGCGTTCAAGGACACCATGAGCCGCCTGGGCATCGAGATGCCCAGAAGCGAGCTGGCCTACAGCGTCGAGGAGGCCGAGAAGATCGCGGCCGAGCTGGGCTACCCGGTGGTCATCCGGCCCGCCTACACCATGGGCGGCACGGGCGGCGGGCTCGTGTACAATGCCGAAGAGCTCAGGGTCGTCTGCAGCAGGGGCCTGACCGCCAGCCTCATCGGCCAGGTGCTCGTCGAGGAGTCCGTCCTCGGCTGGGAGGAGCTCGAGCTCGAGGTGGTCAGAGACGCGAAGAACCAGATGATCACGGTGTGCTTCATCGAGAACATCGACGCCATGGGCGTGCACACGGGCGACTCCTTCTGCTCGGCCCCCATGCTCACCATCGACCCCGAGCTCCAGAAGCGCCTGCAGAAGCATTCCTACGACATCGTGGAGGCCATCGAGGTCATCGGCGGCACGAACGTCCAGTTCGCCCACGACCCCAGGAGCGGCAGGGTCGTGGTCATCGAGATCAACCCCCGCACCTCGCGCTCCTCCGCCCTGGCGTCTAAGGCCACGGGCTTCCCCATCGCCATGGTGTCCGCGAAGCTCGCGGCCGGGCTGACCCTCGACGAGATCCCCTACTGGCGCGGCGGCACGCTGGATAAGTACGAGCCCTGGGGCGACTACGTGGTCATCAAGTTCGCCCGGTGGGCCTTCGAGAAGTTCAAGGGCAGCGAGGACAGGCTCGGCACCCAGATGAGGGCCGTGGGCGAGGTCATGAGCATCGGCAAGAACTACAAGGAGGCCCTGCAGAAGGCCATCCGCTCCCTGGAGATCGGCAGGAGCGGCCTCGGGTTCGCCAAGGACTTCCACGACAGGGACCTGAAGACCCTGCTCGACATGCTGGGTCACGCATCGAGCGAGCGGCAGTTCATCATGTACGAGGCCCTGAGGAAGGGCGCAGACATAGACGACCTCTCCACCCGGACCCACATCAAGCCCTGGTTCATCACCCAGATGAAGGAGCTCGTGGAGCTCGAGGAAAGGATCCTCGCCTGCAAGGGCAGGGAGCTCCCGGACGAGCTCCTCATCCAGGCCAAGAAGGACGGGTTCGCGGACCGCTACCTGGCGAAGCTCCTGGGCATAAGCCCCGCCGAGATCAGGGAGCGCAGGACCGCCCTGGGCGTGTCGCTCGCCTGGGACAAAGTGCCGGTGAGCGGCGTTGAGAACGCGGAGTACTACTATTCCACCTACAATGCCAAGGACACGGTCCCGGTGAGCGACAGAAAGAAGATCCTCGTCCTGGGCGGCGGGCCCAACCGGATCGGCCAGGGCATTGAGTTCGACTACTGCTGCGTGCACGCGGCCTTTGCCATCAGGGACATGGGGTACGAGTCCATCATGGTGAACTGCAACCCCGAGACGGTCTCCACGGACTACGACACCTCCAACAAGCTCTACTTCGAGCCCCTGACCGTGGAAGAGGTCCTGAGCATCTACAACAAGGAGAAGCCCATCGGCGTCATCGCCCAGTTCGGCGGCCAGACCCCGCTCAACATCGCGGGCGAGCTGGAGAAGGCGGGGGTGAAGATCCTGGGCACCACCCCTTACACCATCGACCTGGCGGAAGACCGCGACCAGTTCCGGAAGATGATGGACAAGCTCTCCATCCCCATGCCCGAGTCCGGCATGGCGAGCACGCTCGATGAGGCGCTCAAGGTGGCTGACAGGATCGGCTACCCGCTCATGGTGAGGCCCTCCTACGTGCTGGGAGGCCGGGGCATGGAGGTGGTGCACGACGAGGACATGCTCAGGCAGTACGTGCGCGCAGCCGTGGACGTCACCCCGGAGCGGCCCATCCTCATCGACAAGTTCCTGGACAACGCCATCGAGGCCGAGGCGGATGCCATAGCCGACGGAACGGACGCCTTCGTGCCCGCGGTCATGGAGCACATCGAGCAGGCGGGCGTGCACTCGGGCGACTCCGCGTGCGTGATCCCGCCCATCAGCATCCCACCCAAGCACCTCGAGACCATCATCGAGTACACCAGGAAGATCGCCGTGGAGCTGGGCGTGGTGGGGCTCATGAACATGCAGTACGCCATCCACCAGGATACGGTCTACGTGCTCGAGGCAAACCCCCGGGCATCCCGGACCGTGCCGCTCGTGTCGAAGGTGTGCAACCTCTCCATGGCCAGGATCGCCACCCAGATCATCCTGGGCAAAAAGCTCAAGGACTTCGATCTGCACCGGGGCACCATCCCGCACTTCGGCGTGAAGGAGGCGGTGTTCCCCTTCAACATGTTCCCCGAGGTGGACCCGCTGCTGGGGCCCGAGATGCGCTCCACCGGAGAGGTCCTCGGCATGGCCCAGTCGTTCGGCCTGGCATTCTTCAAGGCCTCGGAGGCCGCTTCACAGTTCCTGCCCCGGGAGGGCACCGTGCTCATCACCGTGTCCCGCAGGGAGCGCCCGGCCGTGCTGGAGCCGGCGCAGCTCTTCGCCTCGCTGGGATTCAGGATCAAGGCCACCCGGGGGACGCACGAGTTCCTCCAGGCCAACGGCATCGCCTCGGAGCGGGCGCTCAAGCTCCATGAGGGCAGGCCCAACATCGTGGACGGCATCAAGAACCACGAGTACGACCTGATCGTCAACACCCCGAGCGGCAAGCTCAGCAAGCACGACGACTCGTACATCAGGAAGGCGGCCATCAGGTACAAGGTGCCCTACATCACCACGCTCGCCGCGGCCATAGCCGCTGCCCGGGGCATCGAGGCCTACCGGAAGGGAAAGGGCTCGGTGAAGCCCCTGCAGCAGTATCACAGGGACATCAGACCCTGACCGGGATGTGAAATATCGGTTGCGTTCCACCCGGATTACGCGTATAGGAAAAATGTCCCTTGTGCAGGCGTGAAAAACAAAGAGGGGGCTCATATAACTCTGTTATCCTGCATTGTCCATGTGGTGAACATCGTTTGAGATTGCATGAAGAGGTTAGAATCTGAATTTGTGCACAGGGGACAATCCTTTCTTTTACCCTCGCTCGAGGATCTCCCGGATTTTCAGTGACAGGTCGTGGACTGTGAAGGGCTTCTGGATGAAGCCGTTGTAGCCCTGCTCGAGGATGCCCTCCGCCTGGCCGCTCAAGCTGTAGCCGCTCGAGAGGAGCACCTTCACCCGGGGGTCCATGCGCTTCAGCCCCTCGTACGTCTTCGCGCCCCCCATGCCGGGCATGATCATGTCCAGGATCACGAGATCCACCTCGCGCCCCCGCTCGCCGTACAGGGCCAGGGCATCCTCCCCGCTGCGTGACGTGAGCACCCTGTAGCCCAGGCTCCTGAGCATGTCCGTGCCCACCTCGAGGATCGGCTCCTCGTCGTCCACCAGGAGCACGGTCTCCGCCCCTGCCCTGATTTCGGCCTTTTCCTCCGTTTCCCGCTCGGGCTCCTTGTCCGTGGCCGGCAGGAAGACGCAAAAGGTGGATCCCCTCCCCTTCAGGCTCTCCACCGTGATGAACCCGCCGTGGTTCTTCACGATCCCGTACACCGAGGCAAGGCCCAGACCGGTGCCGATGCCGCGCTCCTTGGTGGTGAAGAACGGGTCGAAGATCCTCTCCCGGGTGGCCCTGTCCATGCCGATGCCCGTATCCCTGACCGTCACCGAGACGAACCTCCCGGGCATCACCCGCTCCGGGCCCGCCTCACCCGCCCCGAGCAGGGCGTTGCGGCACTCCACGGAGAGGTCCCCGCCGTTGGGCATGGCCTGCCAGGCGTTCACGAAGAGGTTCAGCAGCACCTGCTCCATCTGCCCGTGGTCCACCTCCACGGCCCACAGCCCCTCTTGGGCCGCGAAACGGACCCGCAGCTCCTTCCGGGTCTGGGAGAACATCTCCAGGCTCCGCTGTACGAACTCCCCCAGGTCGATGGACCTGGTCTCGTACTTGCCGCCCCGGGCAAACCCCAGGAGCCTCTTGGTCAGGTCCGAGCCCCTGAGCACGTAGCGCTCCATGCTGCGCAGCCGCTCTCTGTCCCGGTCGTTCTCCCCCCTGGTCATGAGCATGAGCGAGATGTTCCCCAGGATGCCCATGAGCAGGTTGTTGAAGTCGTGGGCGATCCCTCCCGCCAGGGTCCCCACGGCCTCCATGCGCTGGGCCTGCTGGAACTGCCTCTCGAGCTGCTCGAGCTCGGTTACGTCCATGAGGATGCACTGCATGACCCTGGTCCCGAGGTAGGGTATGGGCGCGGCATTGATCCTGAACCTGATGAAGGTGCCGTCCCTCCTCAGGCCGGTGTAGATCTCGGTGGAGGAATAGGGGGCCCGGCCGCTCTCCTTCGCCCTCATCCTGCCCCGCAGGTGGGCGTGCTCGTCCGGGTGGATGAGGTCCCACACGGTCAGATCATCGACCCGGTCCATGTCGTATCCGAACATCCGGCAGGCCGCCTCGTTCAGGTGGATGAACCGCCCGCCCGGTACCGCGCAGATGGCAAACCCGAAGGAGGCGCTTTCCACGAAGGTGCGGTAGCGCTCCTCGCTCTCCTTGAGCTCCTTTTCCGCCTGATGCCTGCCCGTGACGTCCCGGCTCACCCCCGCGAGCCCGACCACGCAGCCCCGCTCGTCGAAGATGGGCTCCTTGATGGTCTCGAAGACGACGCAGGTGCCGTCCGAGCACCGGAAGGTCTCCTCAAGCTGGACGGTCCGGCCGCTGCCCATGACCAGCACGTCGCTCCTTATCATCTGGTCCGCGAAATCCGGCGGGAAGATCTCCCGGTCCGTCCTGCCCTCGATCTCTTCCCTCGGGCGCCCTGCAAAGCGCTCGAACGCCCGGTTCACGGAGATGTTCCTGCCTGCTGCGTCCTTGAAATAGACGATGTCCGGAATGGCCTGCAGCAGGGTGCCGATGCGCTCGTTCGCCTCCGAGAGGCGCTCCCGCGCAATGACGCTCTCGGTGACGTCCCGGCCCAGCATCACGATCACGGTCTCGTCCCCCCTGGATACCACGGAGACGCCCGACACGTCGCCCACGCACCGCGAGCCGTCCCTCCTGATGAACTCGAACTTGCCGGAATCGAGCCTGCCCCCCTCAGCGGCACGGGCAAGAAAGGTCAAGGCCCTGCCCAGGGACGCGGGCTCGAGGACCCCCAGCTCGTCGAGCCTCCTGCCCGCGAGCTCTTCCGGCCGGTACCCGAGTATCGCCTCCACCCCGGAGGTCACGCTCCTCACCACTCCCTCCGGGGTCAGGGAGACCATGACGTCCCGCGACCGCTCGAAATAGAGCCGGTACTCCTCCTCGAGGTCGAGGAACTTCCGTTCCCTGATCTTCAGTCTCCGGATCTCAGCCCGCAGCCTTTCCAGCTCCAGCCGCAGGTCTTCTCGGGATCGCCCTTTCGGCACCGGGCACCTCCTCCACTGCATTTCATGAACAATACTGCCTCACATTTCCTCATCGTTCTTCAGCAGCAAGATCTTGAGCCCGAATGTTCCCCCGGTGAGGAGCAACGCCGTCACCCCCTGTCTTCATCGGGGTCGGGGTCGGTATCGGTATCGGGGTCGAATAAGATATCGGGATCGACCCCGACCCCGAACGCAGTGCGCTCCATCGAGCTATACTCCCCAGGGAATCCTTTGATTGACACTGCTGCTCGATGTATACCATGATGCCATCCCGGCAGGGTCGAATAGGAGAAAATGATGAACGCACGACACATCGCGCTGGTCTTCTTCGTGTGCGCCACGGCGCTGACGGCGGGCTGCAGGTTCAGCAACGAGGCCATGCTGGCTGACCGTCAGGGCCGTATCTTCTACGGGACGGTGAGCTTTGACGCGGAAAAGAAGTTCGGCACCATCACCTTCCCCCGTTCCCCCTACGGCGAGCTCAAGGGCCGGCTCACCCTCGTGCCCACGGACGAGAAGAACCCCGTCATACAGCTCGACAGCATCCCTTTGAAGGCATACTCGGGCAGGGCCACGCTCCTGAACGAAGGCCAGCCCAGCCTCGAGTGCCAGATCACCGCCGAGTTCCTCACCGAGGGCGCCGGGGACATGAAGATGAACGGCTGCGGTGCCTGCACGGACAGGAACGGCACACCCTACGACATCTCGTTCAACTGAAGGGGGTGGGTTTTCGCTTGACTTGCCTCCAGGCAACATACTAAATCAACGATACTCTTTTTTATTATTTCTATAATTTTTTAATGCGATTCACTGGGGTTTCTTCCTTTGCCTTGTTCTGGAATTCTGATGGGCTGTCCTGCCGAAGGCCGAGCCACTCCTTGTGCGGCCCGGACGGCCCGCAGGGAGCATCCATGGCGTACGACACAGGAGATGACGGGGGGAATGCAGCACGGTCCGCATTGCGCCTGATCGAGGACCTCGACGAGGGCATCCTCTCCCTCGACCGCGGCCTGAAGGTGACCTTCGCAAACCGGGGTGCGGCATCGCTTCTGGGATGCGGCAAAGAGGACCTTCAGGGGAAGACCCTCCGAGAGGTTGTTGACGGCCCCCTGGGGGTCAGGCTCGTCGAAAAGGCGGGCGAGGCGCTGGCCAGGGGCTCCAGCTTCACCCTCGAGAGGCACACCCCTCATGACAGCCAGCTCTCCTTCCGGATCCTGCCTGGAGGAGACGGCGTGACCGTCGTGATTCAGGACATCACCGAGCACCGGAAGGTCATCGAGGCGCTCCGGGAAAGCGAGGCCAGGTACCGCTTCGTCACGGAACGGATGTGGGACGTGGCCTGGACCGTGGATACGGATTTCAGGACCACCTATGCAAGCCCCTCTGCGAAGAGGGTCATCGGGTTCACCCCGGAAGAGCGTATGGCCCAGGATCCCCGGGACACCGTGACGCCCGAGTCCTTTGCCCGCGCCCTCGAGCTCTTCCGGCAGGAGATCGCGCTCGAGGAGAGAGGGGAAGCAGATCTGGGCAGGACGCTGACCTTCAACCTGGAATTCCGGTGCAAGGACGGCTCCACGGTGTGGACGGAGAACATCGGGAGCCTCATCCACGACGGGCTGGGCAGGGTCGTCGGCGCCCGCGTGGTTTCCCGGGACATCACCGAGAAGATGAGGATGGAGGACCTCCTCAGGGAATCGGAGCTGAAGTTCCAGTCCGCCTTCCTGTCGTGCCCGGATGCCATGGTCATCGAGGACCTCGAAACCGGGGAGATCGTCGATGCCAACCCCGCGTTTTCGTCAATCACGCTCTGGCCACATGAAGAGATCGTCGGGAATAAGGCCGTTGACTTGGGGCTGTGGATCAGCCCGGACGACCGGATCCTGCTGGTTGACAGGGTGAAGGCCGGGGAGCCTGTGGACGGCGTCGAGCTGAAGGCCCGGAGAAGGGACGGGGATATCCGGGACGTGGTGCTCTGGGCCAGGCTCCTGGCCACCGGCAGCAAGAGGTACCTGTTTTTCCTGGCCCGCGATGTTACGGAGGAGAAGGCCGCGGCAGTCAGGATAAGGGAGAGCGAGGCCAAGTACCGCTTCCTCACGGAGAAGACGAGCGACCTTGTCTGGACGAGCGGCATGGACCTGAAGACCACCTATGTCAGCCCCTCGGAGGAGAAGATCCTCGGGTATGCCCCGGGAGAACGCATAGGCAGGGTTCCCAGCGAGATCCTGTCCCCCGAATCGTTCAGCCGCGCCCTGAAAACCTTTCAGGATGAGCTCGGACGCGACGGGCTCGAGGGAGTGGACCCGGACAGGACCGTGAGCCTGGAGCTCGAGTACTTTCATAAAAACGGGTCCTCGGTCTGGTTGGAGAACATCTACCGGTTCATCCGAGACGACTCGGGGAAGCCCTCAGGCATCTACGCCGTCTGCCGGGATATCACGAAGCGCAAAGAGGCGGAGGAGGAGCTGAAAAGGACCGAGGAGCGCCTCGTCATGGCCCAGAAAGCGGGCAGGGTCGTGGTGTTCGACTGGGACGTGGTCGCAAACCGGGTCGTCGCCACCGACGAATCCATGAGCCTGCTGGGGATCAGGGAAATCCGCAAGGACATCGCGGATGAGCTTTTCGCCCTCATCCACCCCGACGACCTGCCCGGGTTCAAGGAAGGGATGCGCGCGGTCATGAACCATAGGCTGCCCGAGTTCACGGCCGAGCACCGGGTCGTTCTCCAGGACGACACGGAGCGGTGGCTCTCCACCCGGGGGAACTTTTCCTACGACGCCTCGGGCAGACCGCTGCGCATGATCGGCACCAGCGTGGACATCACCTCGCTGAAGGCGGCACAGGAGACCCTGAGGAAGGCGAACGAGGACCTGGAGCACAGGGTCGCCGAGCGCACCCGCTCCCTCCTCGAGGCGAATACGGCCCTGCAGGAGCAGAAGGAGACCCTCGAGGACGTCATCCACATACGGGAGGTGATGGAGAGGGACATCAGGAAGCTGGCAGCGGCCGTTGCCCAGGCCCAGGAGGCCATCACCCTCATCAGCCCCGAGGGGATAATCGAATACGCCAACCCTGCCACGGAGAAGCTCTCGGGATACACGAGGGGGGAGATCGTGGGCAGGAGCGTGCTGTCCTTCATCAACTGCACCCGGTACGAGGATATGGCCCTGGTGAAGCGCCTCCTTGCCGAGAAGAAGCCATGGACCGACCGCCGTCTGAGGAGGAGGAAAAACGGCGAGGAGTACCTGGTGGACGTCGCAGTCACCCCGGTGCTCGACGATGACGGCGCCGTCATCAACTACGTCACCGTGGGCAGGGACGTCACCCGGGAGGTGGAGCTGCAGAACCAGATCGCCCAGGTCCAGAGGATGAACGCCATCGGGGCCCTGGCCAGCGGCATCGCCTTCGACCTGAGGAACACCTTCCTGCCCATCATCGTGAACACCCGCATGCTCCTGGAGAGCATCCGCGTGGAGGACCCATCCCACGCCTTCCTGGGGGACATCCTCCAGGCCACCCACCACGGTATGGACCTGGTGGAGGGCATCCTCACCCTCAGCCGCTCGGACATCCAGGAAAAGAGGCTTGTTGCGGTCTCGACCCTGGTGAGCGAGTCGGTGAGCATCCTCAAGGCCACCCTGCCCCCCGGGATCATCGTCAGGCACGACCTGGGCGACTGCCGTGCCATGGTCATGGCCGACCCGGTCCAGATAAAGCAGGTGCTCATCTCCATCGCGGACAATGGCCGGCATGCCATCGGGGGCAGGAACGGGCTCATCAGCATATCCCTCGCAACGAAGTACCTGAACGTCAGGAAGGCGATGTCCATATCCCTGGGCCTCGACCCCGGGCTTTATGCCGAGATCACCATCAGGGACACGGGAAAGGGCATGGACGAGGAAACGCTGAGCCTGATCTTCGAGGCCTTCTTCACCACCCGGGAGGACGGCCAGTCCCTCGGCATGGGTCTGTCCGTGGCCCAGGGCATCGTCAAGGGCCACAAGGGGGCCATCACGGCACACAGCAGGCCGGGGAAGGGGTCGACCTTCATCGTGTACCTCCCCGTCGTGGACCCCGGCACTCAAGGATAGACAAGAAAACCAGGTCCAGCCCTTCCGATACTGCATCCCCATCTTCCCCTTGCGGGGCGTTCTGCACAGTGCGGTACAGGGGAAAGTCAACGGGTCCTGCTGCAGGCAGTGCTCTGCATGAATGAACCTCTCGGGATTGACAGGAAGGGAGATAGAGATTAAGATTATAGGTTATTATAAGTCATTATTTTCGGAGCAAGTGGTGAAAGAAGAAACAACCGAACTGCTGACCGTCAGGGAGGCCTCCCAGCTTCTCAAGATCAACGAGAAGAAGCTCTACTCCCTCCTCAAGGAGGGGAAGCTCCCGGGCACCAAGGTCACGGGCAAGTGGCTGTTCCCCAGGGCCGAGCTCGAGCAGTTCGTGTCGGGCAAGGCCCATGAAACCGTCAGGAAGACCTTCTGGGAGTCGGTGATCAACAAGAAGGTGCTCCTGGTGTGCGGGTCCGACGACCCGGTGATAGCCATGGCCCAGGGCCTGTTCCACAGCGCGGAGCCCGAGCTGCTCCTGTTCTCGTCGAGCGTGGGGAGCAGGGAGGGGATCCGCCTCCTGCACGACGGTTTCTGCACCATCGCGGTGAGCCATCTCTACGACCACGAGCAGGACGACTTCACCTTCCCCTTCCTGGGCGAGTTTTTCAAGGAAGACGAGGTGGTCCTCGTCAACCTCTTCTACCGCACCATCGGGTATGTGTTCCGTCAGGGGACGGTCACGTCCCTGAAGGAGTGCGCCCTCAACGGCATGCGCTTCGTCAACCGGCAGAGAGGCTCCGGGGTCCGCGCCTTGGTGGACCGTCTCATGAAGGAGGAAGGCGTCGATCAGGCCTCCCTGAAAGGGTATGAGACCGAGGTATACACCCATTTCGACGTGGTGCGCTCGGTGGCTGCGGGCACCGCCGACCTGGGTGTGGCAACCGAGTCGGTGGCGGCGAGTTCGAAGCTCGGGTTCAGGCCCGTGTTCGAGGAGCGCTTCGACATGATCGTGAAGCGGGACGCCTTCTTCGACCGTCACGTCCAGGCCTTCGTGGACTTCATCAGGTCGGAGCGCTTCAGAGGGCTCCTCGGGACCATGAAAGGATACGACGGCAGGGACACGGGGCGGGTCATATACCCCAGGCCGGCCGCGTCGGGGTGATGCCCGGCCGGGAGCCAGGGGAGTTCTGCCCCCGGCAGCCGGCCCTTTGACAAGATGCTGATGAAACAAACGGACGGAGGTAAATCATGAAACACTGGTGTGCGGTGATTCTGTGTATGGCGTGTATCTGCCTGCCTGCCTATGCACAGGCGGAGAAGGGGTTCATTCTCATGGCCAGCACCATCGGCCCCATCGACGCTGGCATCGTGGGCGCCCTGGAGGACCAGTACGAGAAGGAGACCGGGGTCAGGGTGCGCCACGTGGGGGCCGGCACGGGAGCTGCCCTGAAGATCGGCGAGCAGTGCACGGTGGACCTCGTCATGGTGCACGCAAAGGCCCTCGAGGAGAAGTTCGTGGCGAACGGCTACGGGACCGCCCGCATCCCCCTGATGTACAACGACTTCGTCATCGTGGGCCCGGCTGCCGACCCTGCGGGGATCAAGGGCATGAAGTCCGCCCTGGAGGCCCTGAAGACGATTGCCGCGAAGGGCGCGCCCTTCGTCACCCGTGGTGACAAGTCCGGCACCCACGTGGCCGAGCTGGAGCTCTGGTCCAAGGCCGGCATAACCCCGTCCGGGCCATGGTACACGGTATACGAGAAGGGCTCGGAGGGCAATGTACCAACCCTGCTCTACACGGACGAAAAGGGCTCCTACACCGTGATCGACCGGGCCACCTACCTCACTGTGAGGAACAAGGTCAAGCTCGCCATCCTGGTGGAGGGAGACGAGGCGCTCCTGAACCATATCTCGCTCATCCCGGTCAACCCGGCGAAGTGCCCCCGGGTCTACCATAAGGAAGCGGCTGCGTTCGTGAAGTGGCTCACGGATCCGAAAAAAGGCCAGAAGATCATCGAGGACTTCGGCAGGGAGAAGTACGGACAGCCGCTGTTCTTCCCCGAGTCCGACGCATACAGGGCAAGCAAGAAGCAGTAGCTTGAACGCTCAAAAACATATGTGACAGGAGGAAATCATGAAGATTGTCAGGCTTTCGTTTGCATGCATCATGGCGCTGTTCCTGGCCGCTGTCCTGGCCGGCTCGCCGGCCCTGGCCGCCGAGGGCAAGAACCTCATCCTGGCCACCACCACCAGCACCCAGGACACAGGCCTGCTGGACACGCTGAACCCGATCTTTGAAAAGAAGACCGGGTATTTCGTGAAGACCATCGCCGTGGGCTCGGGCCAGGCCATGGCCATGGGCTCCAAGGGAGAAGCCGACGTCCTGCTCGTGCACTCGCCCGCGGCGGAGAAAAAGTTCATGGCCGAGGGCAACGGGGTGAGCCGGAAGCTCGTCATGCACAACGACTTCGTCATCGTGGGCCCGCCGTCCGATCCGGCCGGCATCAAGAGCATCAAATCGGCCCCTGAGGCCATGAAGGCCATCGTGGCCAAGGGCGCCATCTTCGTTTCCCGCGGCGACAACTCGGGCACGCACGCCAAGGAAAAGGACCTCTGGAAGAAGGCCGACATCAATCCCGAAGGCCAGAGGTTCTACCAGCAGACCGGGCTCGGCATGGGCCAGACGCTCAACGTGGCCGCCGAGAAGAAGTGCTACACCCTGACCGACCGGGGCACCTACCTGTCGCTCAAGAAGAACCTCGGCCTCGACATCCTGGTGGAAGGGGACAATACGCTTCTGAACGTCTATCACGTCATCGTGGTGAACCCGGAGAAGTTCCCCAAGGTGAACACGAAGGGGGCCAACGCCTTTTCAGACTTCGTGGTGAGCAAGGAGGCACAGGACATCATAGCCACCTTCGGTGTCAAGAAGTACGGCAGCCCGCTGTTTTTCCCGGATGCAGGCAAGCCCGAGTTTGATTAGACTCATGTCCTTTCGGAGCCGGGCAGTTCGCCCCTGCCCGGCCTCTTCTCCTCATGCCGGGGCAGAAGTCCGAAAAGGAGTCCTCTTTTCGGAGGGGCGTTGTATAGCGTTGCAGAGAGCATAAGAGGAAACCATGGAACTCATCTTTGAAGGAATCAAGCAGGCTGTCTGGCTCCTCATCACGTTCGACCCCGAGGTCCTCGGGATCACCTGGCTTTCGCTCAAGGTCTCGGGCCTGGCGACGCTCATCAGCCTCTTCATCGGCGTCTCGATGGGCACCGTGGTGGCCCTGACCCGCTTCCCTGGCCGCAGGCTGGTGGTGAGCCTCATCAACACCGGCATGGGCGTGCCGCCCGTGGTGGTGGGCCTGTTCGTGACCATCTTCCTGTGGCGAAACGGCCCTTTGGGCTTCTTCGAGCTCCTCTACACCCCTTCGGCCATCATCATCGCCCAGGCCGTCATCGCCACTCCCATCGTGGCCGGCATCTCGCTGGCCTCCATCCAGAAGCTGCCCGAGGCCTTGAGGCTCCAGATCCTCGCGCTGGGAGCCACGCGGCTGCAGATGATATGGATGCTCATCAAAGAAGCCAGGCTCCCGCTCCTGGCCGCCGTGATGGCAGGCTTCGGCGGGGTCATCTCCGAGGTGGGCGCGTCCATCATGGTGGGCGGCAACATCAAGGGCTACACCCGGGTGCTCACCACGGCCACGGTCATGGAGACCGGCAAGGGCAACTTCGACATCGCCATTGCCTTAGGCGTGATCCTGCTCCTCTTCACCTTCACCATCAACGCCATCCTCACCGGCATCCAGCAGCGGGAGCGTCCCAGATGAGCGGGTCCATACTCGAGGTCAGAGGCTTGAAGGTGAGCCGGGGCGGGTTCCCGGTGCTCGACATCCCCGAGCTCGACATTCAGGAAGGGGAGTTCCTCTCCCTCATCGGCCCGAACGGCACGGGCAAGTCCACGCTGCTGCTGAGCCTGGCCGGCCTCCTGAAGCGGGACAAAGGTGAGATCCGGTTCCACGGAAAACCCGTGGAGAGCAGCGCGGAGCTCCTCGACTACCGGCGCAGACTCGCCATGGTGTTCCAGGAGCCGCTCCTCTTCGACGCCACGGTGTACGACAACGTGGCGGCCGGGCTCAAGCTCCGGGGCATGGGCCGCGGCGCCATCCGGCCTGTGGTGGAGGAGAACCTGAGGCTCTTCGGCATCGCCCACCTCGCCTCCCGCTCGGCGAGCAAGATCTCCGGCGGGGAGGCGCAGCGCACGAGCCTGGCCAGGGCCTTTGCCACGAGCCCCGAGCTCATCCTCCTGGACGA